>Ga0075418_10000358_pt1 | contig 46878 bp, 50 predicted proteins | sample SoiMetdeltSBSDD2_FD_81776 | JGI IMG/M metagenome (GOLD analysis project Ga0075418, IMG submission 81776) | Bulk soil microbial communities from a Populus tree surrounding site in Tennessee, USA - Soil MetaG P. deltoides SBSDD2 | ecosystem: Environmental > Terrestrial > Soil > Tree plantation...
ACGCCGGCTGCTGCGCGTCCGACGCCGGCGGCAGGAGGAAGGCCGCAGCACAAGCGAGAACGGAAAAAACGCGGCCGCGCATGTCTGCATCATAGCGGAGCGGGCCTTCCCGTTCACGGTGCGAGACCGTTCACGCTGACCGGGTGACCCTATATAATTGCGTTGGTACTGGGCCGCATTGGTTTCACGATATCCTGTCCATGGGCAGAATCGTTTCGAAATTACGGTGTCGCGGCACCAGTCGGATTTTGGGGGGACCATGACTATCTCTCGCATCGAGTCGGTCGCCTACGGTGTCGAGGACGTGCCAGCCGGAATCCGCTACTTCGAGGATTGGGGGCTGGAGTGCGTGGAGCGCAGCGAGCACGGCGCCGACTTCGCGACGCCCGCCGGTCAGTCCATCCTGGTGAGATCGTCAACCGACGCGGCGCTTCCTCCGGCCGTCCAGAACGGCTCTACCCTGCGTGAGGTGATCTGGGGCGTGGCCAACGGCGGCACGCTCGAGAAGATCGGCGCAGAGCTATCCCGGGACCGCGAGGTCAAGCCGGGCGCGGACGGCACGCTGCACACGCAGGACGTATCGGGATTCGCGATCGGCTTCTGCGGCATGGCGCCCGCCCGCAAGCCCGTTTCGGGCAAGAAAGGCGCGGGCCCGTCGCGCATGAACCACCCGTTCGACCCGGAGCGCCGCGCCCGCCCGATGCGGATTGGACACGTGGTCTACGGCGTGCGCAAGAAGGACTTCGAGAAAGCGTCCGCGTTCTATATCGACCGGCTGAAGTTCCGGCTGAGCGACCGAGCGACAGGCCTGGGCGATTTCATGCGCTGCGCAGGCACGAACGACCATCACAGCCTGTTTTTCCACATACGGGCGGACCGCGCGGTCTTCGATCACCTCGCCTTCGAGGTGCGCGACATCGACGAGATCATACTGGGCGGCAAGTTCATGAAGGAACAGGGCTGGAAGGCGAACACGCCGGTGGGCAGGCACATCCTCGGATCGAACCTGTTCTGGTACTTCAACAATCCGTGCGGCGGCCGCACCGAGTACTTCGCCGACATGGATTTGATGGACGACGACTGGAAACCCCGCGTCTGGGAGCAGCACCCCGGCTTCGCGATGTGGATGCTGGAGAAGGCGGATGCGCCGGAGCTTCAGCTATGACGCAACCCGGACCTCACGGGTAGAGGCCATGCGTGGTCCGGACGTTGGCCACCTGTCAGTAGTATGATGTCGCTCGCAGCAATGACGTTGGCAACAAAAAAGGGGGGATCCACGTGCAAAGAACAAAGTGTGTGAAGGCTGTGGCGCTTGCAGTATCGATGCTGTTTGCGGGTACCGCCATGGCGGCAGACCCGCCGGTCGCAACGAAAGCTGTAAAGGTCGGGACATTCTGCGAGACGCAGGATGCCAAAGCCTGCCAGGAGGCGGTGACACCGCAACTGATACTCGATCGTTTCAAGCAAGGCAACGCGCGTTTCGCCAGCGGCAAACCAACTCAACGCAACTACCTCAAGCAGGTTAAGGCCACTGCTGCGGGACAGTATCCTCTGGCGAGCGTGGTTTCGTGCATTGACTCACGTGCACCAGCCGAGATCATATTCGATCAGGGCGTCGGCGACCTTTTTAGTGCGCGGGTTGCCGGCAACATAGTCAACGAGGATATCCTCGGCAGCCTTGAATTCGGCTCAAAGGTGATGGGGTCGAAGCTCATTGTCGTGCTCGGTCATACAAGTTGCGGCGCGATCAAGGGCGTATGCGACGACGTCAAGCTCGGCAATCTGACCGGGCTGCTCGCCAAGATCAAGCCCGCGGTGAGCAAGGTGCCCGACGACGGCAAGGATCGCTCGTCGAAAAACTACGCGTTTGTCGAGAAGGTCGCAGAACAAAACGTTCGCCTGACGGTTGAAGCGATCCGCGCGAAGAGCCCTGTGTTGAAGGAGATGGAGGACAAGGGCGAGATCAAGATCGTCGGCGCGATGTACGACGTGAAAACCGGAAAGGTTGAGTGGTACGACCAGGCCATCGCCACCACCCCGGCGCCCGCAAAGAAGAAGAGCTGAACGCGGTCTCTGCGTATCGGACGCCGAGCCCCCTTTTCTGGAATCCCACTACCATGGGGCATGCGTGCCGTAGCTAAAGCGGAGGAGGACTTTCGCGAACTGCGGCCTCCGCATGGCGCATGTCCACGCATTCCTCGTAGCTGATCTTCTTCGTGAGGATGCCTGTCGCAAGGGCGGCATCGCGCAGCCAGTCGAATCCCGCGCGCTCCAGTATGGGCGTGCGGTTCCACAGCCCGAGCGACTTGTAGCCGTCGAAACACGCCGTCAGGATCGGTGCGGGAACATCGGGCAGCCACGACGCAAGGAGTGCTGCGAGCTCCCTGCCCTCGTGTGCGGAGATCCAGCCCAGCGTCCGGTGCATCGCGCGGCACATCTTCAGGAGCGCGTAAGGGTTCTTCTCCGCGAACGCGCGCGTCGTGTTGAGCGTCGTATAGGAAACCAGCCCGCGGCTCGCCGCTGCGTACCACACGTGCGCCGCGCGTTCGTGCACCAGCGCCGCGCCGAACGGCTGAAATACCTGGATCACGTCCGCCTCGCCGGACCGGAGCGCGGCGACGTTCTCTCCCATCGAGCGTCCCGGAACCACGCGTAGCTGCTTCAGGTCCACCCCGGCGAGCTTGAGGTCGTACTGCAGGCACATCCACGGCGTCGGCACCTCGGTCGTGACGGCCAGCCGCTTGCCCGCCAGATCGTGGAGCTTGAAGCCGGGATTCGGCTCGCGGCCGAGGAGGAAAAACGGATCCCGTCCTATCGCCTCGCAGAACGCGATCGCGGCGCCGCTCGGGCTCTTTTCGAGCGCCATCATGAGCCTCAGAGGGCCGCCCCACGAGACATCGCCCTGCCCGGCGATCAGGGACTGCGCCGTATGCGCCGCGTCCGATGACATCTTGAGTTCGACGTCCAGACCTTCATCTGCGTAAGCCTTCAACGCAATGGCCGCGTAGAACGGCGCGTAGAAAACCGCGCGGAAGTTCTCGATCAGAGTTATTCGCATACGCTAAGGGGTGATGATTACTGGTGATGACTACTGGTCATGAGAAGTGGTGATGGTGATGTGTACTAGTGATAGGCAAGGCACCCTTCATCACCAGTTTCCATCACTATTTCTCATCACTTCTTTCCTTCCCCGACCTCCCGGAGGTACACCGGGAGATCAGTCGTAGGCGGCCGCGCCCCCGGCACCTGGAAGAAGAGGTCGGCTACGAACCCGCGGTGGTAGGAAGTGTGGTTGACGACGTGGAGCAGGATCTCGCCGCGCGTCATGACGCCTTTGTTTCCGCCGATCAGCGTAAATCGCACCTGCTCGTCGAGCGCCGCGTCGGTCAGGGCATCGCTCCAGGCGATGTACCACGCATCGACCTCGTGCTGCAGCCGCCACAATTCGGGCAGCGGCGGGTAGTCCTTCGTATTGCGCGTCTCATAGCCGTGATCGCGACCTTCCAAATGAGCCTGCCAGATCCGGTCGATGACGTAATTGTGGTTGAGCGAGTGGACCATGTTGCGGAAGAGGCTCTTGCGCTCCTTCTCCGCCTCCCCTGCCGGAAGGGCGGCGACGGCGTCGAAAGTGAGCTTGTCGGCCCAGGCGTTGTAACGGGTCAGCATGCGCGCGGTGCTGGTGGAGACCATGGGGTTCTCGGGCAGTCCGTGGAACCCGGATCATAACCTAGGCGGCCCAAAGCTTGACTGCAACGGCAACGCCCAGCACCAACAGGATCATGCAGCCCACGGTCAGGAGCCGGACGCGGGCGCGCAGGATGCCGACCGCTTCAACCAGCCTTTCGTTCTGTTCCGCCATTGCCTTGATGACTTCGGAGGAGGCCGCAAGCTCTTTTTTCAGCTCGCCCACTTCCGACTCCAGGCGCGCCAGGCGTTCGCCCGTGCCATGCGGCGTCTCCGTCTGGGGCTGCGTGCGGATGCCGGTCCACAGCTTCCGCGCCCCGCGCGCGATGGCCGGCGTTGCCGCGATCAATTGCATCCAAGGCACTGCGCGGAAAACGGTTATCCAGCCAGGCATGAGTTTCCTTTCGATGAGCAGGTATCGCCCCGGTTTGACCATGATCCGGGACGCATGTTCGTCGGCGGCACCAATGTCTGTTTTCGGGTTTCGCGACCAGAAGCACACGCATGTGCGGTAGCATGGCGCCATGACGACGACCATGCCCGCGATGTTCTTCGCACACGGCACGCCCGTGAACGCGATTACGCGCAACGCCTGCACGGAAGCCTGGGCTGCGATCGGGCGCGAGCTGCCCCGCCCGCGCGCGATAGTCTCCATTTCGGCGCACTGGTACCGCCCGGGGGTGGCGGTCACGGCCATGCCCAAGCCGCCGACGATCCACGACTTCGGCGGCTTTCCGCGCGAGCTGCACGAGTACCAGTATCCGGCGCCGGGCGATCCCGCCCTCGCGCGCAAGGTCCGCGACCTGCTCGCGCCCGTCCCCGTCGAGCTGGCCGAGGACTGGGGCCTCGACCATGGCACGTGGGCCGTGCTGTGCCACGTGTATCCGCGGGCGGACGTGCCGGTGATCGAGCTGGCGCTGGACGCGACGCAGCCGCCGGAATTCCACTTTCAGCTCGGGAGCAAGCTCGCGCCCCTGCGCGAGGACGGCGTCCTCGTCATCGGCAGCGGCAACCTCGTGCACAATCTTCGCCTGTGGACCCGCGGCAGGCCCGACATGCCGCCGTTCGACTGGGCCGTGCGCTTCGAGAAGCAGGCGCGCGAGCTGATGGCATCCGGCAACGTGCAGCCGCTCGTGGACTGGGAAACGCTCGGGCAGGACGCCATGCTCTCCATCCCGACGCCGGACCACTACCTGCCCCTGCTCTACATCCTGGCGCTGCGGAGGGAAAGCGACGCCGTCACCTTTCCCGTCGAGGGCATCGACGGCGGGTCCGTCTCGATGCTGAGCGTCCGCGTCGGTTGAGCTGCGCGGTGCTCCGCGGTGATGAGCTGTGCGGTGATGAGCTCCGCGGTGATGAGCTGCGCGGTGACGAGCTCTGCCAACAATCGCGTCATCACCAGCGTACGTCAGTGAGTGTCGTCACCAGCGAGCGTCAGTGAGCGTCGTCACCGCGAAGCTCCAAACTGGTAGCGCAGTCCCACCCAGAACGTCCGCGGGGCGCCCGGCGCGTAGAAAGTCGCGTGCTGGACTGGGAACTCGCCACCGACGGCCGGCAAGGGCCGCGCGATGAAGCTGCCGTTGCCCGTGAAGCCCGTCGGGCCTAGAAGCGATGCGGTGTAGTACTCCCGGTCAAAGAGATTGTTGACCTGGCCGAACACGCTGAACCGCGGCTCTACGCGATACTGTGCATTGAGATTCACGACGCCGTAGCCGCCGGACTTCCCCGGTCCCAGGTAGAAAACACCGTCCGGCTGGTGCAGGTTGTTCTCGTTGCCGCGCGCGTAGCTCGAGCCGATCGCGATGAAGTTGAGCCCCAGCGAGAACGCATCGCTCGCCCGGTAGTCCGCATAGGCCTTGAACATGTGCCGGGGAATGAGCGGTATGCGGTCGCCGGGCCGTACCACTATGTTGCCGTCGAGACCGCGCACGCCTGCCGCCGCAGTGCTGTTGGTGCTGTTGCTCGATCCGTTGACCGACTCCGCCGACTGGTAGGTAGCGTCCAGAAAGGTGTAATTCGCCCCCAGGCTCAACGCTCCCACCCTGCCGCTCAGCCCGGCTTCAAAACCCTCGCGCCGCGTCTTGCCGAAGTTCTTGAAAAAACCGAACTGCGACTGGTTCGGCGCCGCCACGAACAATATGTCGTCGTGATTCTCGGCGCGGAACACGCCGGCGTTCCAGCGTGCGCCGTTCGCCAGTGTCCCGTGCAGGCCCAGCTCCCAGGTTTTGGTCACCACCTGCTCGAGCGGCGGATCGCCGGCCATCGAATTCGGCAGCCGGCAGGGGTTCGCCGGGTCGGCGCAGCCCAGCTCGATGGCGGTCGGCGCCCGGCTACCCTCGCTATAGCCGACGTACGCTGCCAGCGCCTTGCCGGGGGCGTAGACGAGACCCGCGGCCGGATTGAGCCGCTCGTACACGTACACACCATCAAGGGAACCCGGACCGCCGCCGGGATTGATCTGGTCGGCGTTGCGGATGGTGGTCCGGTTGTAACGGCCGGACAGCGTCACGTGCCACACGTTTCCCAGGGTCAGGGTGTCCGTCGCGTACACGCTCCAGGTGCGGATGCGGCCGTCCAGGTCGACACGCGTGTCGAAGGGTTGGCCGTCGATTTCGCCGCCGGTCACGCCGTCGGCAAAAGCGTTCAGTCCGGTCACGCTGCGGTCTGCGTTGAGAAACCCGAGCTGCGAGGTTTGCCGGAATCGAACCCGGCTCTCGTCGTATGCAGCACCGGCGGTGAGCTGGTTGCGCTGGCCGCCGGGCGTTCCGAGCAGGGTGAACTGCCCGGACAATCCGTAATTTTCCTGCGTCGTGCTGCTGCGGTTGATCAGGCCGTTGCACTTCTCCGCCGGCTCGTCGCGGAGCAGCACGTTGGCGATGCAGCGCCAGAATGGAAAGGGCGTATTCGCGGCGCTCTCGCCCGCGACCGGGAAGCCCGTGAATCCCGCGGCGGTCAGCGCGGCGCGCTCGGCCGCGTTGGGCTGGTAGACCGCCTGGTCGAGCGTATCCTCGTTGATGTCACCGTTCAACGTGCCCGTCCGGATCCGCCGGTAGTACGCGTTGCCCGAGAGCATCAGCCGGTCGTTGACGCTGTGGGTGCCCACCAGGTTGACGAACGTCGATTCGTGCTCCGTAACGTCCGGCTTGGTGTAAACACTGGCGTAGTCGCGAGCCAGGAAGCGCTGCTCCTGCAACCCGCTTCCGTTGAGGCTGGTATCCGCGTAGGCGAACGTCAACCGCAGGTCGGTCGCGGCGGCGCGCCAGCCGAGCTTGCCGAAGATCTGGCCAACGCGGGAAGGCGAGTCCTCGCGCCAGCCGTCCTCCCTGAAGAGATTGCCGGTGAGGTACCAATCCATGCTCTCATTGAACCCGCCGTACTCGAATTCCGCGGCGCGCCGGGAATTGCCGCCGAGGTAGCCCTGCAGAGCCGCGCCGGGGTGACTGCGGCCGTCCTTGGTCTGGATCGAGAGCGCGCCGCCCAGCGTGTTCAGACCGAACAGCGGATTCGAGCCCGGCATGAGGCTGACGGAAGCGATCGCAGCCTTCGGAATCAGGTCCCAGCTCACGACGTCGCCGAACGGCTGGTTCAGACGCACGCCATCCAGGTACAACGACAGGCCCTGCGGCGTGCCGAGCAGCGGCGAGGCCGTATAGCCGCGATAGTTGATGTCCGGCTGGAACGGGTTGCCCTGCATCTCGTTCACGTGCACGCTCCCGAACCGCCGGTTCAGGAAGTCCGACAGGTCGAGCGCCTGGCTGCGCTGGATATCCGCGTCCGTCGCCGATTGCACCGGCGCCGGGATCTGCGCCCGGTCAAGGCCGAGACCCGGCAGCGGTGTCGTGCCCAGGACTTCGATCGCAGGCAGCTGCGCTGCGGCCACCGTGGTCTCCGCCGCTTCGGCCGAAACGCTCACCGCTGCCATGACCGCGAGCAGCGGCACGGCGCGCAGCATGACGGACCTCCCTGGTCGACGGAATGATGAAACTGCTGGCAAACCCGGATATCTGCCCACCGGACACCATGGTAGCATCGGCAGTCACCATGACGATCGCGTAGGGAAGGACGAATATGAAGTCATGCCACGCGCTTCTGCTCCTTCCGCTGGCGGGCGCTTTTGCGGCAATGGCGCCGGCGCAAAGTCAGGAGCCCCCGCCCGCCTGGGCGTATCCCGTCAATCCTCCCGATCTCAAGCCTCCGGTCGACGATGGCGCCTTGCGGCGCGTTCCGGGCAGCTCCGCCGCGTTCACGCTCACCCAGGTGCGTGATCGCCAGTTCTCGCCCGTGTGGCATCCACAGGAGCATCCGCCGCAGCCCGAAGTCGTGGCACGCGGCAGAAAGCCCGATGTGCCTGCCTGCGGTTTCTGTCATCGAGCGGACGGGCCCGGGGGTCCTGAAAACGCGAATCTGGCGGGCCTTCCCAAGGCGTACATCATTCAGCAGGCGGCCGACTTCAAGAGCGGCGCCAGAAGGACTTCGGTGCCGAAGCGAAACATCGACCAGAAGCCGGGGATGTTCCAGGCGGCCACCGATGCCGAAGTGGAATCCGCAGCCGACTATTTCTCGTCCCTGAAGCCGAGGAGGATCATCAAGGTCGTTGAAACCGACACGGTTCCGAAGACGTACATCACGGCCAACCATCTGGCCGCCGTGAGCACGGGTGAAACCGAGGCTATCGGCCGGCGCATCATCGAGGTCCCGGAAGATCTGGAGCGGTTCGTAAGCCGGGACACGCATGCCGTTTTCATTGCCTACGTGCCAAAGGGCAGCGTCAAGCAGGGACAGACGCTCGCCACGACAGGGGGTGGGGGCAAGACGATACAGTGCGCGATCTGTCATGGCCCGGACCTGAAAGGACTCGGACCGGTACCCGGAATCGCCGGCCGCTCGACGAACTACACCGTCCGCCAGCTCTACGATTTCAAGAATGGCACGCGGGCGGGTACGGGAAGCGCGCTCATGAAGAGCGTGGTCGAAAAGCTCACTGTAGACGACATGCTGGCGCTCGCGGCGTACACCGCCTCGCTGGCGCCGTAAGGAATATCAGCCACGTAGGCGCTCCGCGATTTCGTAGATGCCCATGCCGGCAACCATCGCAGCCACGAACACGACGGCCTTGAAATAGCCCGCGCCGTACACGACTATCGCCGGCGCGGGGCAGAACCCGGCGAGGCCCCAACCCACACCGAAGACGAGGCTCCCGAGAACCAGGCGCCGGTCGAACTGCGTTGCCGTGGGCAGGTGGAAGGGGCCGCCGAGCACGGGCGCAGCGCGCTTCCCGGCGAGACGAAACGCTACGACGGAAACCCCTATGGCGCCGATCATCACGAAGGCGAGCGAGGGATCCCACTTCCCTGCCAGGTCGAGGAAACCCAGCACCTTTGACGGATCGGCCATGCCGGAGACGATCAAGCCGAGACCGAAAACAAGACCGGCGGCGAATGAGGCGAGCGGATACATCAGCGATCAGCGAATCAGGTGGCGAACGACGAAAACGGTCGCAAAGCCCGCGATCATGAAGGCCAGTGTCGCGACCAGCGAGCGCGGAGAGAGCCGGGCGAGGCCGCACACCCCGTGGCCGCTCGTGCAGCCGGACCCATAGCGCGTTCCCACCCCGACCAGCAGGCCGGCCAGCGCGACGACGGCGTGGGTGGCGTCTATCGTGGGCACGGGCGCCTGCTTCACCAATTGATAGAAGGTCGGCGCAACAAACAGTCCGGCGATGAACATCACGCGCCAGGCAATGTCCCCGCGCACCGGCCTCAACAGCCCGCCGATGATGCCGCTCGCGCCCGCGATGCGGCCGTTCAACAGCACCAGCATCGAGGCGGCGATCCCGATGGCAACGCCGCCGGCGAGAGAGGCCCAGGGAGTGAAGTGTTCCCAGTCCATAAAGTGTGACCAGTGACCCGTGAACGGTGGCCTGATTGTAAACCGCCCGGCGAGGATCGTTCGTCGCTCACCAGTCACTGGTCACCGGTCACCAGTCACGCGGTTGGCAAATAGCGATTACCATACCGCTTTTCCTCAAGGAGACTCGATCATGGCGGCTGCGGCACCGGGTGCGGTGGTGAAGGGTACGGAGTTGAAAGGCAAGGTCGCGCTCATCACGGGCGCGGGGCGCAACATCGGGCGAGCGATCGCCCTCGATCTCGCGGCCGGCGGCGCCGCGATTGCCGTCAATACCCGCAAGTCCCGCGACGACGCGGAGAAAGTCGCGCAGGAGATTCGCGACGCCGGCGGTCAGGCCGATGTGTTCATGGCCGATATCGTGGACGCCGGTGCGGTCAACGCGATGGTAGATGGCATCGTGAAGCGCTTCGGCAAGGTGGACATCCTGGTGTTGAACGCCTCGGTGCGCAAGGAAACTCCTTTCATGGAGATGAGCTTCGAGGAATGGAAGAGTCTCATCTCCATCACCTTGGACGGCTCGTTCCACTGCACCAAGGCGTGCCTGCCGCACATGGTGAAGGCTGGCGGCGGTAGCATCGTGACGCTGGGCGGCGCAAACGCGCTGTCGGGCTCGCCGAAGCGGGTGCACGGCTCGACCGGCAAGCACGGTCTTTGGGGCATGACGCGCGCGCTTGCGAAGGAGCTGGGACCGCACGGGATCAACGTGAACTGCGTCGTGCCGGGGCCGATGATCGGGACGGCGCAGCCGGGCCGCTCGCCGCGCGGGGATGCATCGGGCGTGCCGCTAGGCCGCCGCGTCGAGTACGAGGAAATCGCCACCCTGACGCGCTACCTGTGCGGCCCGGGCGCACGAATGGTGAGCGGGCAGTTGCTATACGTGGACGGGGGGCAGCAGATTTTCTGACAAAGACTGGCAGCTCTCAATGGAGGAAAAGTAATGGCAGCAGTGATGAAGACCGACAAGGCCGCGCTACTTGCAACGCTGCCGGTGAAAGGCAGCGAAGACCCGTTCGAGGTGACGATAGGCGGTTTCTACCGCCGGTGGTTCAACCTCATCGACGACCTCCAGCCCCTGATCGACACGGTGAAGACGATAAAAAGCACCGAGGACGAGGACTGGGCGCCGGCCTGGAGCGCGGTGGGGGCGCGCTACGAGAAGGAGGCGGAGGCTGCCCTCGCCCGCGGCGATCGCGCCGGCGCACGCAACGCCTTTCTCCAGGCGAAGTCGTACTACAGCCTTGCGCGCTTTCCGCAGCCGTATCATGGAGGCTCGGCCATCTGCGCGCCCGAGATGAGCCCGATCAAGGCGGAATCGTACCGGCGCTACCTGGAAGCGTACCGGCGCGCCACCGAGCTGGCCGAGAACAAGCCGGAGCTCATCAAGGTCCAGCGCGACGGCAAGGAGGCGACCGGCTATCTGCGCCTACCGGCGGGCGCCTCGGCAGCGAAGCCCGTGCCCGCGATCCTGGTGATGTGCGGCGCCGACATGTACAAGGAAGACCGCGAAAAGTACGCCGAGGGCGCCCTCGCCGAGGGCATGGCTGCGCTGGTGGTGGACGCGCCGGGGACCGGCCAGACGACTTTTCCGCACGCGCCCGAGTCGGTCGTGGCGTGGCAGGCGGCGCTCGACGCGCTCTCCAAGCGCCCCGAGATAGACGGCAACCGGCTGGGCGCGTTCGGCGTAAGTCGGGGCGGCCTGTGGGTCATGCGGCTCGCCGCGCAGGATCCGCGCATCAAGGGCCTCATATCGTGCGCACCCGGCGGCGTGGGCTACTGGGGCACGCCCGAGGAGCGCGCCGAATGGCGCAAGGCGGCAGCGGAACGCGCGAAGACGAACTGGTTCGGCCCGCGCGCCACGCGCCCCGCGCCGAAGCCGGTCTCGGAGGAGGACCAGCGCAAGGAATTCCTGCGCTGGTCGCTCAAGGACAATGGCCTGCTCGACAAGCTGACGATGCCCATGTACCTCGTAAACGGGAAGGTGGATCACCTGACGCCCATCGGCAACTTGTACATGCTGCTCGAAAGCGGGCCGCCGACCGGCCGCGTGGCGCGCGTCTACGCCGACGACGGGCATATTGCGGCAAGAAACGAGCGAGAATGGGGCCCCGCGGCATGGAAGTGGCTGCGGGAGACGCTCGCCGCCGTTCAGGGTTGAACTGCAATTGGCCACGGAAACACACGGAAGGGCACGGACGTCCCTGTACAGAGGGAATTCCTTAGCACGTGGTAGATCGTCCGCGCTGAGGGAAAGGTAAGTGGTGTTCCGTCATTCCCGCGCAGGCGGGAATCCAGGCGATTCAGTTCGTTACTGGATCCCCGCCTTCGCGAGGATGACTTATTCAGAGGTGCCCTAGGTCTTTTCCGTGTGTTTCCGTGTGATTCCGTGGCTAATGCCGTTTAACGGTCACCGGTCACGCATCACTTCTTCAGTTTCTCGTCGAAATATTTCATGAAGACGTCTATCGCCTGCTGCTGAACCGGGTCGGGCGCGTACGACCCGTCGCTCTTCCTGTAGACGAGCGGGTAGCCGTGGTCCGGATGATCGAAGCTCACCCACGTCGAATCCTTGCCCGCTTCGACCATCCATTCGTGCGCGAGCTTGAAGATCCCCTGCAGGTGGTCGTGATCACGGCCGATGTGCAGTATGGGGGTGGCTATGCGCCGGATCCGTTCCATCGCCTTCGTCTTGTCGGCGTTCTTCCGGGCCAGCTCGATGTCCTGGTACTGGATCTCCCCATTCTTCCGCGGCACGCCCGGTCCCGTGTCCACGCTCAGGAATTCGTGCGAAGCGCCCTCGATGGCGACGCCCGCCGCGAAACTGGTTTCCGCCGCGGCCTTCAGTATGGCTTCACCGCTGTGGCTCACGCCGACCGCGCCGATCGCCTTGCCGTTCACGTACGGCAATGTCCTGAGATAGTCGAACGCCGCGATCAGATCGTCCGAGTCGAGGCTCGCCACCGACTTGAGGGTGCGCCCCTCGGTGGTCATGCGGTCGGAAAGATTCTGCGCGCGCCCGGACGCACCGTAGGCGAGCGGAATCTCGTTGCGGTAGTTTACGGTCGCCACCACGTAGCCGCGCTGGATGATCCGGTCCTGCAGCGATGCCAGGCGCTCCACCTGCGCTTCCACGAACGGCATGCCGCCCCGCCCGTTGCCTCTTGCCATCGTGATCGCCGGGAACGGCCCGTGGCCGGGCGGCTTGCGCACGGCGATCGGGACATAGATCTCGTCCCGCGTCAGGACGAAGGTCAGATCCATCGGGATATCCGACCCGCGGACGGGTTTGGGAATCACGTAGCCGTGCGAGGGAAGCTGGGGCGCAACCGCGCCGGGTGCTGCAGCCATATGTCACCTTTGCGTCTTGGTCATCATCACAAACAGATTTTGCCGAATCCTGAATCCTGGATCCCGAATCCCGGCTACTGCTCCTTGATCCCCGCCTCCCTGATCAGCTTCCCCCACCGCGCGTAATCGGCCTTGATGAGGGCGTGGAATTTCGCGGGATCGTTGGTCTCGGTGTCGAGGCCGAGACCTTCCAGGTGCGCTTCCACTTCCCGCAGCTTGAGGACGGCGACGGTTTCGCGGTGCATGCGCTCCACGATAGCCGGCGGCGTCTTTGCGGGAAATGCGAAGCCGAGCCAGCCGCTGGCCTCGAACCCCGGATAGCCGGACTCGGCGATGGTCGGGACTTTGGGCAGCACCACGGACCGCTTTGCACTGGTCACGCCCAGGGCGCGCAGCCGGCCCGATTCGATATGCGGGACCTGCGTCGAGACCAGCCCGAAGATGCATTCCACGTGGCCCGCGATTGCATCGGCGACGGCGGGCCCGCCTCCCTTGTACGGTATGTGATTCATCTTGATGCCGGCCGTATGCCAGAAGAGCTCCGATGACAGGTGCGCGATGCTGCCCACGCCCGGGGAGGCATACGCGATCTTTCCAGGTTGCTTCTTTGCCAGCGCCACGAGTTGCCTTACCGATGTCGCCGGCATGGACGGATGCACGGACAGTATGGCGGTCACCCACGCTGCCAAGGTCACAGGGGCAAAGTCGTTGATCGGATCGAACGGCACCTTGCCGAGCAGGCCCGGGCTGATCGCGAACGACGCCACCGAGGCGAGCAGCAGCGTGTAGCCGTCGGGCGCCGCGCGCGCTCCCAGCTCGGTGGCGATGTTGCCGCCGGCGCCGGCGCGGTTTTCGACGACCACCTGCTGGCCCAGGCGCGGTCCGAGCCGCGTCGCCACCGCGCGCGCGACGAGGTCGTTCGCGCCGCCGGGGGCAAATCCCACCAGGAGCCGTACGGGCTTCGTTGGATACGGGTCCGCGCACCATCCCGATAGCGTAATGAAAGCAAGAACAGGAACCGCGGCAATGCGCGCCATTATTTTCATCGCACCTCCTCGTTTCGACGCCATCGTAACAGCCCGATACCATTGGTGCATCAAGGAACCCCTCACAATCCATGGATAGTCGCTTCTGGTTAACATATCTGTTTTCGTGGGAGATTGCAGGATGAGCACTGTTACTCTTGTTCAAGCTGATTCCATAATCGACGCCGTGCTTGCACGCGCACGGGAACTGGCATGCCGGCCGATGTCGGTTGCGGTAACGGATCCGGGGGCGCACGTCACTGCGTTCAAGAAGGAAGACGGTTCGGCGATGATGCGGTTCGAGATGGCCATGGGCAAGGCTTACGCCGCGCTCGCTCTCGGCCGCTCCTCCAGCCTCGTGCGCCTGCGCGCCGAGGAGCGCCCGCTTTTCATGAGCTACCTGATGGGCGCTTCGGACGGGAAGATCTTCGCCGAGGGCGGCGGCATGCTGATCCGCGACGCTCAGGGAGAGGTCATCGGCGCCGTCGGCGTCACCGGCGACACGCAGGAACGCGACGAGGAGCTCGCCGCTCACGGCATACGCTCCGCCGGTCTCAAGACCGACGAAGACTGTGCGGCGCTGGGGATGGTCGTGCGCACCAGGAACTGATGTCACTGGCCTTCCTCGTCGTCGCCCTCCTCGTCGGGCACACGTTCGCCTCGATGGCGATGACGGTCGTGCCGGCGGTGGCGCCCGCGATCGCGCGCGACTACGGCGTCGATCCGTCGCTGATCGGCTACCAGATCGCCTTCGTGAGCCTGGGACAGGGGGCCTCTATCATGTTTCTCTCGAACCTGGGCCGCCGGGTGGGCGCGTGCCGGGCGTACCAGATCGGCCTTCTGGGCCTGGCCCTCGGCATGCTCCTCATGGCGCTGCCGTCGAAGATTCTGCTCGCCGCGGGCTCGATCGTGATGGGCCTGGGGCATGGCTTCGTGACACCCGCATCGGCCGCGCTGCTGATGCGCTTCTCGCCCGCGGACAAGCGCAATCTTCTGTTCTCGTTCCAGCAGACCGGCGTTCCGCTCGGCGGCATCGCTGCCGCATTGCTTGCCCCGGCGATCGCCGTGATCGCCGGATGGCCCTGGGTACTCGGGCTGACGGCGGTCCTGCTCGTCTCCATGGCCGCGACGCTGCAGCGCGGACGCCCGTACTGGGACACGGATCTCGACACGAAAGCTGCGGTGGTCGCGTCGAATCCGTTCGGCGGCATCATGATGATATGGCGGGACCGTCCATTGCGGATGCTGGCGCTGACCGGCGGCGCATACTGCTGGGGCCAGTTCGTCGTCATCTCGTACACGGTGGTCACCGCCGTGACCGAGCTCGGCATGAGCCTCATCGTGGCGGGGACTCTCCTCACCGTCGTGCATCTCGGCAGTACCGGCGGGCGCGTCGTCGCCGGCTGGTTCGCCGATCGCGTAGGCGGAACGCGCGTGCTGATCTGGATCGGGTGGCTGCTGCTCGTCACCGCGGCGCTTTCGTTCTGGATGGGTCCCGGCTGGCCGGCTATCCTGCTGTACGTGCTGTTCGCCCTGCTGGGCGCGGCAACGGGAGCATGGGCGGGCCTGCTCCTCGCCGAGAGCGCACGCCTCGCGCCGCACGGGCAGACCGGCGCGGCGACGAGCGGCGTCATGATCTACGTGAACGCGGGGAAATTCCTCGGTCCGGTCGTCGCCGCGAACCTCTATGCGCTGACATCGAGCTATGGCTTATCCTTTGCCTCGATGGTCGTGCCGGCGATGTTCGGGATTTATTGCCTGGCGCGCCTCGAATCCGGCGCGACCCCTGTCAAGGACGAGAAAGCGAGAATACCGGCATGAGAATTCGGGATTCAGGAGTCGGGATTCGGAGTTCCAGCTTTGAAACACTACCAAGGGAGGCATCAATGTCAAAGAGCAAATGGAGGTTTGTGGCAATAGTGCTGATCGCGGCGCCTGGTGTGCACGGCGCGCAGCCGGTTATCAACGAACGCACGCTTTCGGTGGATGCAGCGCTGGAAATCGCCACGGCGGCGCTGGCGAATTGCCGTCCCCATGGCGTGCCCGTGACCATTTCCGTGATCGACCATGCAGCCCGCGTCAAAGTCGTGCTGCGCGACGACGGCGCGAACCTTCACAGCTCCGAGCACAGCTTCCGCAAGGCGTATACCGCCCTCACCTACGCCATGCCCTCGGGCGAATACGGCAAGCGCGCGGCCGCGAATCCCGGCAGCGCCGGGCCCTTGCACCTCCCCAATATCACCACGGCGGCGGGGGGCCTGCCGATCAGGGCCGGCAACGCCGTAGTCGGTGCGATCGGAATTTCCGGCACGCCCGGCGCCAAGGGCGGCGGCACGGCCGACGAGGGCTGCGCCCAGGCCGGGATAGACAAGGTGATGAAGGGGGTGGGAGGGTGATTCGAGGGATGAGGGCGGAAGGGCTGTAGGATCGCGGACTTCAAGGATGAACGTGGAACGTGGAAGGATGACCCAGTTATCTCCACCCGCAATCAATCGCGGCGTGGTTCTGTCCTGCCACCTCCTTTCGGTCGCAGACCCACTTACGCGGCGCCGCTTGGGGTTGCTGAGGTTGCGTCTGGATGGCCGGACTACTTCTAACTTCTGACGGAGCAACACCTTTCCTATCCCCCTCATGCTTCCGCCACTCCCACGGCGGCGTGGGATGCGGATCACTCCATAGCCCGCGGCGACTTGCCTTGGCCTGTTGTTGAAGGATGTAGAGCGGAGAATCCGGCCTGGCGGATCGGTCGACCCACGCCATTCCCTGCCAGACTTGCTCCGCATTCGCATTCCTGCCGGCGCAGTGGACCGTTGCAATGGCCCGGTCGTACTGGTCCTTCCCCTGAGTCTCCAGCTTCGCATCCTTCCCGAAACACAGATCCGATAGCGCCTGCTTCGAACGTGAACCGAATGCCTGCCTGCTCTCGGGGGCGTCGATACCCTGCAGGTAGACCTTTTTCTCCTGGCGGCCGACCAGGACCGTGATCGTGTCGCCGTCGGAGATCCCGACCACACGGGCGGTGAGGGGTTCGGCGTGGACTGCCGCCGCCCAGACCATGAGCATGCAGATCGGATATCTCACGATGCGCGATTTGTGTCGGGGTGAACAAAGGGGCCAGGCTCGGGCGTGGCCCCTTTTATGTAGCCCTTTTGTGCGGTCGTTGTCCACTCGGGGACGTATGCTCTGCCGAATGGCAACCCCGGTTTCGTTCCTAATCTGGACATTCTGCCACGCACAGTTCTGGGAACCGGATTGAGCTTCGCCGCCGGTACCTACTACCTGGTCATCGACGGGCCAGCAGGTCCAGGGGTGTTGAATAGTGCAGACTGGTTCGGAAGGTCAATTATAGCGACACTGGCGCCGGGTTTTAGCGTGGCTGGCGGCAGTCATTTTGACCTTACTCCGGATGCTTTCGCACCAGCCTCCGATTTTTCAATCGCTCCGACCAATCTTGTTTTCGAGCTGAGTGTCCCGGATGCCAGCGCCCCTGCTCCCGTCACCCTTGCACTCTTTGGCTTCGGTCTGGCAGCCCTCGCCTGGACCCGCCGCAGGCAGTAGCTGAAACCCTGGAGGAGGGTTTGGGCCCGCTACGCGCGGGCCTTTTCGTTTCGGCAGGGTGCGGCAATGAAGCTTGCCAGGCGCAGCGGCAGCCGGCCAAGAGGAAACGTAGGAACTTTGAACGGATCCCCCGGAGTAGGCCGGTGCCGCTGCACCCTCTTGGTCAGCACGAGGGACCGGAAAGTTCGGCTCCCGCTGCCGGTCACCGGTTGCTAGCTGTATTGTGTCGCAAGGAGTTGATTCCCTCCCCTTCAAAGGGTGGGCATGGGTTGCTGATCGTCGAGCCCACCCCGGGAAGGGATGTTTTGCCGCTTGAGTATGTGACACGGTACTTCTGGTTGCTTGTACTTTTCATGGCGAGCCTCGATAATGGCCCCTTGAGCGGCGTGACACACTGACGGACGATGGCGAGCGGCGGACATTACGCAGCGCCCGCTCTCTCCGTCCCCTTCCCCTTCTTCCGCCTTCCGGATCTCCGCACCTGCCTCGCCTGCCTGTTGTTGTGGATCGCGGCGCTCGTCGCGCCGGCTACGGCAGCAACCACCGAGCTTCACGGCCGGGTGGTCGGGGTCTCGGATGGGGACACGATCACGGTCCTCGACTCGGCACGCGCGATGCACAAGGTGCGCCTCGCAGGCATCGATGCGCCCGAGAAGAATCAGCCATACGGCGGAGAGGCCCGCCGTCATCTCGTCGCGCTCGTATTCGGCAAGCCGGTGGTTGTGAGCTGGCACAAGCGCGACCGCTACGGCCGGCTCGTAGGCCGGGTGGGGCTCGCCGTTCCCGGCGCATGCGGCCGACCGGATTGCGCCCGCGTGGAGGACGTGGGACTCGCGCAGGTCGAATCGGGGCTTGCGTGGCACTACCGCCAGTATCAGAACGAGCAATCGCCGGAGGACAGGCGCCGCTACACACTCGCCGAACGGGAGGCCCGCGCGAGACGGGAGGGCTTGTGGCGGGACGCGCAACCCGTGCCGCCGTGGGAGTACCGCAACGGGCATTCGACGGCCGCCGAGGCCCGGAAAGAACAAGTGATGTGAAATGGTGATGAAAGATAGTGATGGAAAATGGTGATGTATATCACCAGTAATCATCACCCCTTCTCATCACCAGTATTCATCACTTCGCTGCGCCCGACCGCTTCGCCATCTCCTTCAACACCTGGTCGGTGATGTCCATCCCCGGACGGATATAGGTCGCCTGCTCCAGGACCAGGTCGAACTTGCCCGCTTCGGCTACGGCCTTGACTGCGGCCCTGGCCTCGCTGGACAGCTTGCCGAGGATCTCCCTCCTGCGCCTTTCGATGTCCTCGGATAGCGCAAGTGTCATCTGGTCGGACTTTCTCATCATGCCGGTCAACGCGTTGGCCCGGCTCTGGAGCTCCGCCTGCGGCAGCTTGTCGCGCTCCTTGTCGAACCGCTCCTTGTCCGCGGTGATCTGTTTCTGGAACTCGATGATCTGCTGCTCGCGCGGCGTGAACTCCTTCTTCATGGCTTCGAGGGCGCGCACGGACAGCGCGGATTCATTCTCGATCCGGCGCGTATCGATGTAGCCGATCCGGGTTTCCTGCGCAGCGGACCAGGTCACCCAGAGCGCGAGCAGGCAGGCAACGAGCAGGCGGTGCGTCATCATGGCTTCCTGTATTTCAGCACGAATTCGTCGTTCGGCACCTTGGGCTTCGCAACCGGCTCGCTGCGCGGATCGTCCGGGTTGCGCAGAAAGCGTCCCTCCGCCACGAACTGGAAGCCGGCCGCCTCCAGCTCGCGGCGCACCACGCTCTCCTCGATGCGGTGCAGCGACTTGGTGACCGACGCGCCGTCTCCCGGGCGCGCGGAATGATCGGCGAGCACGAGGATACCGCCCGGCTTCAGCGCCTCGTACATGCGCCGGTTCATCTGCGGGCGGTCCACGCCGAGGTGAACGGTGTCGTGGTAGAAGAAAAAGAACGTGATCAGATCCAGTCCCGCCACGTCCGGCGGCAGCGGGTCCTCGAAGGGACGCTCCACACGCACGGCGTTCTTCATCGCGGGGCTCTTCGCGCGCGCCTCGTACGCCTTGATCGCGCCGGGAAACATGCCGGCCGGGCTCTGCGAGTACACGGTTCCTCCCGGAGCGACGATGCGCGCCAGCATCTCGGTGCTGTAGCCGCCGCCCGCTCCCATGTCGAGCACCTTCATGCCGGGGCGTGCACCCGTGAACCCGAATAGCTCGACGGGCTTGCGGCGCTGGTCGTTCAACCGGTCGGCCTCGCTGCGATCCGGGGCGGCGACGATCGCGGCATAGTCGGGGAGCGGCGCTCCCGGACCGCCCGCGCAGCCGGCCACAAGAGCGGCGAGCACGAACGCCGTCCACACACCCGCGTACGAATCTCGCCACAAGCTCATCAGGGACCGCCTCGAAGTTGGAACAGCTTCTAGTATATACGGCCTGCGCCGTCCTACATCGCCGGGCCGGCGGACCGGTTGTCGGGAGGCACCGGCTTGAACTTCTGCACTCTGCGGCCCCAATCGGTTTCTGCGACGTAGATGTTGCCCCTCGAGTCCACCGCCAGGGTGTGTCCGTGCGTGAAATTGCCGAGCTGGTGTCCCGGCCGGCCGAAGGACGAAAGGATTTTCCCGCTCTCGTGATCGAGGACGTGCACCTGCTCGTTACGGCCGTTCATCACGTAGAGGAATTTCTGCTGCGGGTCGCGCGAGAAATCCACCCACCACGCCGTGCCGCGCGGGTCGGGCAGCTCCTTCGTGCCCGTCCTGATCCAGATGTTCCGCTTGAACCCGCCCATCTTGTCGTACACCTGGATCCGGTCGCCCTGCCGGTCGCACACGTAGATCAGCCCGGCCCTGCTCATCGCGATGCAATGCACGACCTGCGCGAACACGGCGGGCTCGCCGCTCTGTGTCTCCTCTTTCGTCGCCTGCCGTCCCCACTGCCGGAGGAACTTGCCGTTGCGGTCGAAAACGGCGACGCGGCGGTTGCCGTAGCCGTCGGCGACGTACACGTCCCCGTTGCCGGGATCCACGACGACGGCGGCGGGGTTGAAGAATCCGGTCTGGCTTGCGTTCAGGCGCTTGCCTTTCGCGGTTCCGTCGGCGGTGTCGAACTTGCCGCGCGTACCGATCTGAAGCAGGAGCTTCCCGTCGGGCGTGTACTTCTGGATGACGGCGTCGCCGTTGCCCGTCAGCCAGATGTTGTTTTCATGATCGGCGTAACAGCCGTGAACGACCCCGATGTGCTTGTCCCAGTCCCCGTCCCAGGAGGCGGTCAGATTGCCGGCCAGGTCGAAAATGAGCACCGAGGGCGCGCGCTGCGAGGTTTCCTCCTCCTCCCGGGTGATGTCGCGGCGGTTGGCCACGATGATGCGGTCGTTGGAATCGACGCACACACTGCCGAGCCTGCCGGCGATCCAGCCCTCCGGCAGGGGCTTCGGCCACCACGGATCGGTTTCGAACCGCGGCGGGTTGTCGACGGTGTAAACCGGCGCCGTCGAACATCCGAATGCCACCACCAGCGCGGCGCACGCGGCGGCCGCGATCGACGTTCTCGTTTTCCTCATGGTCTTCTCCCTGCCCTTATTCGAATTTCCGTCCGCCGAGATAGACGGCATGCAGTGCCCGCATGTTGGTGATGTCATCGAGCGGGTTCCTGTCCAGCACCAGCAGATCCGCGGCCTTGCCTTTGGCGAGCGTGCCGAAGTCCCGGTCCAGGCCGAGCGCCTCCGACGAGCCCTTCGAAAAGGACTGGATCACCTGCATGGGCGTCAGTCCCGCCTTGATCATCAGCTCCATCTGGCGGTGCTCGAAGTAGCCCTGGATGAAAAAGCGGGTGAGCGCCCCGCCGCTGTCCGTCCCGAACGCGATGCGCACGCCGCCGTCAGCGAGCTTCTTGATGTTGATCTGGTCGATCTCGATGGCCCGCCGGTAGCGGGCGAGGTTCGGATCGTTCGCCTGTTCCGCGCGCTTCTCGGTCTTGATCGTCGCGACATGCTCCGGCGGGACGCCCTTGCGGAAGAACGGCTCGTCCACCCAGGCCGGCGCCTGCCCGTAGGCGAACATGGCCTCCTCGCGGATGAGCGTGGAGATGACCGATACGTTGCGGCGCTTGAGGACCTCGATGAACTCCGCATCGACTTCCCGGTCGCGGATGTTGTGCGCGAGAACGTTGGCGCCCTGGCTCACGACGCGCTGCGCGTCGACGTACTCGTAGACGTGGGCGAGGGTGATCTTGCCGTGCTTGTGCGCCTGCTCGAGGACGGCGGCGGTGAACTCGGGTGTCAGCTTGGCGCGCGTGCCGTTCAGGCCATCGACCCAGATCTTGACGATATCGGCGACGGGGGCGATCTCGTCGACCCGCGCCCGGGCCTGCTCCGGAGTCGCGACCTCGGGATCCGGCCAGAAGCGGTACTTGACGGTCAGCACCCGCGCGCCGCGCAGATTGCCGCGCTTCTGCTCTTCCCGCACCTGCACGACCTCGTCGGGGTCGGTCGCCATGCTGGTGGTCGTGGTGACCCCGTAGAGCGCGTACTGGCGCAGCTGCGGAACGGGATTCGCACCGACGTGGCCGTGCGCGTTGATGATGCCCGGAACGACGAACTTGCCGCTCATGTCCGTCACCGCTGCGCCGGAAGGTATCGGGGTCGTGGCAGCTGGTCCCATATCCCGGATGCGCCCGTTCTCCATGACGACGGTGACGTCGTTGCGGGGCGGCGCGCCGGTCCCGTCTATGACGGTCACGTGCGTGAGCGCGGTAACCTGCGCCGCGGCGGCGCCGGCGAACAGCAGCGTTCCAGCCGCGATGGCGACGAAAGTCTTGATCATGATTCTCCCCGAATCGGTCCGGCTCTCCCGGCCGGGCGCAGCTGCGCGGGGATTATCTTATCCCCGTTCGCTCGCCTTGACGCGGCGTCTCCGCACGCCGACCATCGTAACCGGCTACGGATTTCATCCATTCGCGGTTTTCCCGGGAGTCCACATGTTCTACAACGGCAACTGGATCCACAGCTTTCCCGAGCAGTACATATGGTCGAACGCCACGCTGGTCACGAAGGGCATGGCGCCCTACGGCGCCGTCGCGCTCGGGGAAATCGACTGGGTCGTGCAGCGCCTGCACGAGCGCATCAAGGAGCCTGAAGCGTGGTGGGAAGAATGGTGCGCGGTCGCCGAACGTGTCGAGCGCGCGGGCGACAAGGCCGCGGCGGAAGGGCGCAGCGCGACCGCGGGGAATTTCTATCTGCGGGCCGGCAACTACTACTACACCGGCGAGCGCATGGTGCCGCCCGGGGAACAGAAGCTGGGCATCTACCGCAAGGCGCTGCGCTGCTACCAGGAAGGGCTCAAGCGGCGCAATCCCAATCTCGAGGTCGTGGATGTCCCGTACGACGGCACGGCGCTGCCCGCATACTTCCTCAAGTCTCCCGCGGCGAAGGGGCCGGCGCCCACCGTCGTCCTGTTCGACGGCCTGGACAACTGCAAGGAGATGAGCGTGCTCTTCGCCGGCATCGAGCTGGCGTACCGCGGATTCCACACGCTCGCCATCGACGGTCCCGGGCAGGGCGAGGCGCTGCGCCTGCGGCGGTTGCCTTCGCGCTACGACTACGAGGTGGCGGGCACCGCGGCTTACGAATACGTGGCAAAGCGTGCGGACGTCGATCCGAAGCGCGTCGCGATCATGGCCTACAGCGCGGGCGGCTACTATGCGCCGCGTGCCGTCGCATTCGAGCAGCGCTACGCGGCGTGCGTCGCATGGGGCCCGCACTTCGACTATCACGCGGTCTGGCAGAAGCGCTGGGAGGCGATGAAAAAAGACCAGACCAGCGTCGCCTCGTCGCATTTCCAGCTGCCGTGGGTGCTGGGCGTCGAGGACATGGAAACGGCAATGGAGAAGCTGAAGAAGTTCACGCTCGCCGGCGTCGCCGAGCGCATTCAGTGCCCCATGCTGATCTGCTGGGGCACGCAGGACAAGCTGACCCCGCGCTCGGTCGCCGATCAGCTCTACGCCGCCGTCGGCTCGAAGGACAAGACGCTGAAGATCTTCGACGAGGACGAAGGCGGCGCGGAGCACTGCCAGGTCGATAACCGGCAGGTCGGCACCGACTACATCGCAGACTGGCTTACCGCGCGTCTCATGTGACGCGCGACGCCAGTCTGCTCGAAGGATGAAGGCGGAAGGATGAAGGATGACCCGCTTAGAGTCGATTTGAAAAACCAGGTCATCCGTCCACGTTCATCCTTCATCCTTGCCGTCAGAGCCGCTTGACGTAGAAGTAGCGAGTCGCGCCCTTTGGAGATCCGCTTATCCTTCCGCAGCGGCGGAACCCCAGCTTCTCGTAGAAACCCGGCGCCTGGAAGGAATAGGTGCTGAGATGGATCAACCGGCTGCCGCGCCGGCGCGCGCGGCGCTCGGCCTCCTGGATCAGCTCTCGGCCGAGTCCCTGCCGGCGCGCCCGCTCGGAAAGCCAGAGCAGCTCGACGTAGGTCTCCGTCCAGTACGATTGGAGAATCACGCCGCCGACTATCGTGCCCCTCTTGCCGCGGGCGGTGAGAACGATGCGCGAGTAGTGGAATGGCCCCGCTGTCTCCTGATTGAACCGGCTCAATCCGCGCCATAATTGCCGCGCCACCTTGGGGGCGTTCTTCCCTTGCGCAACCACTCGCGTCTTGCCGGCGGCGGATTTCACCGTGGAACCCAGCCTGGGAACGGATAGGACGCCACATCGCTCAGGCTGCGGAGCACGATGTGACCGAGCGCCAGCAAGTCAGTCGAAGGCTGGACCAGATCCGGGATCTGCACCACGGTCATTCCCGCGCCGAGAGCCGCGCGCACTCCGTTTTCGGAGTCTTCCAATGCAAGGCACGCTTCTGCCCGCGCATTCAGGATTTCGGCGGCCCTCAGGTAGATATCCGGCGCAGGTTTGCCGTTCTGGACCTGATCGCCTCCGACGACCGCTTGAAACCGGGCGAGGATACCGCTTTTCCTGAGCTTCTCCTGCGCTCTCGCCGTCCGCGTTGAGGTGGCGACCGCGGCTGGAATGCGCAGTGCCGCGATGCGCTCAACGAGTTCCGCCGCCCCCTCTTTCATCGGAATCGGACCGCGGGATATGCGGTCGGCGTACTTGCCGTCCCAGACCTGCTCGAAAACCAGGTGATCCACCTGACCCTGCAGCCCTGCCTTGAGCACTTCGCGGGCAATCGCCTGATTGGTTCCTATGCACCGGATGAAAAGATGCTCCTGCCCGCAGACGCCCATCTGGTCGCACGTTTCGAGAAACACCGACAAGGCGATCCTCTCCGTGTCCAGCAGGAGTCCGTCCATATCGAAAACGATGGCTTCGAACTGCCTCAGGTGTTTCACAGCGCTTTTCGCATGTAGACACGGTCGTAGCCGAGCTCGGTTCTGCGTCCTGTTTCGACGAAGCGCCGAGCGGTGTACAGGGCGATGTTCTCCGTCATGGTCTCGTGAGTATAGAGATCCAGCCAGGCACAGCCCTGCTTCCGGGATTCGGACTCCGCGAAGTCGAGTAATCGACGGCCCAACCCCCTGCCCTGGTGCACGGGATGAACGGCAATATTGTCGAGAAGCATGCCGGAATCCTTTCGCATCAGAACGAGGACACCGACGACCTCGCCATCTGTTTCCGCGACAAAAGCCATGTGCTGCCGCACGACCTCCGCATAGTCGTCGAGCATCGGTCCCGGCAGCTTGCCCATTCTCTGAACGTAGTGCCGATAGGCCGCGTCGACGCAGCGCTTCATTACTGCCGCGTCGGAGGCTCGCGCTTTCCGAATTACCGGGCAGGCATCCATCGGGTCCAGCATATATCCGGCGCTTGCCGGTTTCAATCGACCGCGCAGGCAACAGACCCAAGACTGAATACTCAAGACGAAGAGCGTAGTGCGCCGGCTCACCTGATGGCGAATACTTCGGTCACCATGCCGGCGGATGTGCGCCTGCCGACACCTACGGCAAGCAGCCGATTCAGCCAGCGGTAGCGGTCGGCGCCGGTCTCGAAAGTGATTGCGGTACGAAAGTAATATTCGGACGGATCGGCCTCGCCTCCGGCTCGTATGCGCTCGCGCAATTCCGGGGAGATATCGAATATCCCGCCGCAGGTGACGTAAATGAGCTCCCCGTCGTCAGTTCGCAGTACGAACCGGATATCGAGTGCTGCAATGCCGTCCGCGCGCTGCAAGACCCAATCGCCGCCGCCCGGCAGCAGATCGCCCCGGAGCCTGGCCCCGGAAAAGGTTCCTCGCTTTGCGTAGAGGATGCGACGCGTGCCGACGGGGCCCTCCAGGACGACCAGTGGATCGTCAAGATCCGCGCTCATCCGCATCAGGTACTCGGATTGAAGTACGGGCATCGCGATACTCCGTGCCGATTTCTGCAATCCGTCCGAACGCGGTCGAAATCAACCTCGCGTCACATCACCGGAGACACAAACCCAGCGTCCGCGCTGGCGCACCCACACATCCGTATAGCGCCCGGCGGCAGCCTGCCCATCGGGCCTGGTGTACGTCGTCCGGCCGTGGATGATCGCGGCATCGCCGAGGATTCTGATGCGCACGTCTTCGACGTCGAGATTCGCCACCGGGCACGGCGGGGCGATCTGGCGCAGGAATGCCGCGCGCTCTACCAATGTGCCGTCTGCGTTGCTGTTCAGGAAATCCTCCGCCAGATTCCGATCGAACCAGCCGACATCCGACGTCCTCACGGAGCGGATGAAGCCCTGGTTGAGTTCCTGCAGCACCCCGTGATCGGCAGTGGCGGGATAGCCTTGCCCGCGAGCAGCGTCTTGCATCATTGTGGTCTCCTTCAGAAACGGTTGAAGTGCGCCGCCACGCACAGCCAGCGACCCTGGCGCCGGGCGTAGACGTCGGTATACCGCCCCGATCCCATCTGCCCATCCGGTTTCCTGTACTCGAACCCGGCGTGGATGAGGGCCAGCTCGCCGCAGAACCGGATGCGCACAGCGACGGCCTTGAGATTCGAGCCCGGATACGGCCGCGCAATCCGGGCGAGGAATGCCGTCCGGTCGACGATCGAGCCGTCGACGCTGCTCGCCAGAAAATCTTCCGCCAGGTTCTCCGTATACCAGCGCACGTCCGATTGCTCGGCGGAGCGCACGTAGTTGCGATTGAGACCTTCCAGGATCTCCAGATCCTTCGCTCTGGCGCCATCGTGGGTGGCTTCGTGCATGACGCTACCTCCTGTTCGAATAGCCAAGGAGCGGATGCTAGTCCTTGCATTGGTATCATTAAAGATCCAGTTTTTGTAGTCTCAATAGGGCCAGATACGACACCGGCACAGGGCAGTCTGACCCTGCTCGAGCAGAGTCCTCCCATGATCTGGAGTGTAACAAGCTGCCATTTTTGTGTATTATTGAATGCCAGATGGCTGCCACGGAAAGCGTATGCTGCTGAATCTGCGAAGCGCGAGCGGTCCCCTGTACCGCCGCATCTATCACGCGCTCAAGTCCGGCATCCGCGAGGGCAGGTTTGGCCCGACCGCGCGCCTGCCCTCGACCCGGGCGCTGGCCGCGGACCTGGGGGTCTCCAGAAACACGGTCATGCTCGCCTATGAGCAGCTCCAGGCCGAAGGCTATGTCGTCAGCCGCGACCGCTCGACAACCCTTGTCGCCGGCGCCGTGCCTCCCCGGCCGTTGCCCGGACCGCCGGCGGTTCCCGCGCGACCCGCGAGAGTCTCCGCTTACGCTCAGCGCCTGACGCGCAACCCGGCGATGCCACCGGCCGCCTCCTACGCGAGCCGGCCGGGAATTCGCTACGATTTCCGCTACGGTCGGCCTGCGCTCGACGAGTTTCCCCGTGAAATCTGGCGGCGCTTGCTCGCGGCGCGCGCCAGACGGCCGGGACACGACGCCCTGGGGTATGCACCCCCCGCAGGATACGGACCGTTGCGGGCGGCATTGGCCGACTATCTGAAACGCGCGCGCGGATTGTCGTGCGATGCGGAGCAACTGGTCATCGTCAACGGCTCGCAGCAGGCAATCGATCTTGCGGCCCGCGTTCTGCTCGACCCCGGCGACGGGGCGATTGTCGAAGAACCGCATTACCCCGGTGCGACGCTCGCCTTCGAGGCCGTCGGGGCGCGGCTCATCCGGATTCCAACCGACGCGCAGGGACTGGACACGGCCCGACTCCCGCCGTCCAGCGAGAGAGCGCGCCTTGCATACGTCACGCCCTGCCACCAGTTTCCGACCGGGGTCATCATGCCGCTCGAGCGGCGCCTGGCGCTTCTGGATTGGGCCTCGCGGACCGATGCCTGGATCGTCGAAGACGACTACATCAGCGAGTTTCGCTATGAAGGCAGCCCGTTGGAAGCGTTGCAGGCCCTCGATCGCAACGGCCGGGTGATTTACATCGGGACATTCTCCAAGACGCTGTTCCCGGCATTGCGTCTTGCCTATCTGGTACTGCCGCGCTCGCTCGTGCGACCGTTTCTCGCGGCGAAATGGGTGTCCGATCGGTTCTCCACGATGCTGCCGCAGGAGGCGCTCGCGGATTTCATCGCCAGCGGCCAGTTCGAGCGCTATCTGCGCCGCGCCGGCAGCCGCAATGCGGCGCGCCGTCGAGCCCTGATCGATGCGCTCCAGGAGCACTTCGGGGAGCGTATCGAGATCGCCGGCGAAAACACCGGCGTGCACCTGCTGGTCTGGCTGAACCGCGTCGGACCGCGCAATGTCGCGGCGCTCATCGAGCGGGCCGCGCGCGCAGGCGTCGGAATCTATCCCATCACGCCGTACTACTCGCACCCGCCGGGCCGTGCGGGCCTGCTCTTCGGTTACGCGTCGCTGACGGAAGCCGATATCCGGGCCGGGATCCGCCGGTTGGAAGGTGTCGTTTGAGACAGGACGCGGCCGGGGCGCGTGCCCGAGCCGGGGGTCGCTCCGTCAAAGCGCGCGCCCGTCGAATTCCTTGACGTCGAGCGTCTTGAGATCGACGTCCTCGAGGCAGCGCGCGTTGATGGCCGCCATTTCGTTGCCCTTCTGATCTACGCCGTAGGCGAAGGGATGGATGCCGCACACCTTGCAGAATCGATGTTTGATGATGTGCTTGTTGAACATATAGGTCGCGGCATCGGACTCGGGCGTCAACAGCTTGAACTGAGCGCGCGGCACGAACCACAACAGAGACCCTTTGCGCGCGCATATCGAGCAATTGCAGGCCATGACGCTCTTCAATTCGCCCTCGACTTCGTAAGCGACTTTTCCGCAGTGACAGCTGCCTTTGTATTTCATACGACGCTCCTTTGTCGCTGGTGACGACACTCGCTGATGCTCGTTGGTGACGACGCTCTTTCATCGCTAGTGACGACGCTTCTCCCGCCGCTGGTGACGACATTTCCTGAAGTCCACGGGTGACGACGCTTTCGGGCCGTGCGCTTCGTCACCGCGAAGCTCATCACTGCGACGCTCATCGGCCTCTGAAACGATATCGGCAAGCATCTGTGCTCATCGCGTCGGCCGATGCGCGCCACCGGGGGTCGGATCCCCGGAAACCGGGGCCCCTCCTCCGCCCCTCGGCGCGCTACCGCTCAGCTCATACCGGCGCCAGCATGTTCGCATCGCGGGCGAGCAGCCACTTGCCGTTTCGCTTCCTCAGGATAGACAGCGTATGTCCCGCGCGCTTCGTCGGTGCCGCGCCGCCGGGCGGGGTCATCGCGACCGAGAGCCTGGTCCACATGTACGCCCAGTCGCCGAGCACCTTGATCTCCTGGATTTCGCTCTTGCCGTCGATTTCAGGCGCAGGCCCTTTCGATTGCGCCCTCGAGGCGGCGGCGAAGCCGGCTTTGTCCATCGGAGGCCGGCCCGGCACGAGAAACACGACATCGTCCGCCATCAGGCCAAGTACTGTTTCGACGTCACCCGCCGTCGTCGCGGCCATCCAGGTCTCGACCAGCTTGCGTATCTCCTGCTCGTCCTTTTCCATGCCATGTCCCGGTGGTGCCACGTTTGTTCGACAACCCGGACGGTTCCCGGTTGCCAGGACAGCGTAACATTCCCGCTCCAGCCAAGAACTGGCGTCCTGAACCTCGGAGGCCGACCATGACCAGCCGTCCCTTCCAACGTCTCGTTACCCTCCTGTGCGCGATTCCGCCCGTGCTGGCGGTAATGCCGGCCGCCGCGGCCTCCCTCGGCGGCCCGCTCACGCTCGAGGACGAAGGCAGCTTTTTCGTAAATGGGCAAAGCTTCCGGTCGGAATACCCGGGCGCGTCGGTCGCGACCGGTCCCGCCGCGCCGGGCAATATCACGGTGAACCAGATGTACGTGCACTACCGGATTCCCGCCGGGAAAAAGGGAATACCGCTCGTGCTCGTGCACGGCTCCAACCACACTGGCATGACCTACGAGACGACGCCCGACGGGCGCGAAGGCTGGGCGACGTGGTTCGTGCGCCAGGGCCACCCGGTGTACGTGGTCGATCACTCCGGGCGCGGCCGCTCCGGGTTCAATCCGACGCCGGTCAACGCGGTGCGCGACGGCGGCGCCGATCCCAAGAACCTGCCGACGTTCTTTCTCGGTCCTATCGACCGGGCATGGTGGAATTTCCGCTTCGGCCCCGAGTACCCGAAGCCGTTTCCCGGCCTGCAGTTCCCGCTGGAAGCGCTGGACCAGTACCTCGCTCAGCTCGTGCCGAACTCGGAGACGACCCTCGCCGGCGGTGGAGCCAACACGGTGAGCGCGCTCGCCGCGCTGCTCGACAGGATCGGTCCGGCGGTCGTGATGGTTCACTCCCAGTCCGGCGTGTACGGGCTGGACGTGGTGCGCAAGCGGCCGAACCTGGTGCGGGCGCTCGTGAGCGTCGAGGGCGGCTGCGAAACGGTCACGCCCGCCGACATCGCCACGCCGTTCGTCAAGGTGCCTTTCATATCCGTGTGGGGCGACAACAGCATCGGGGCGAAAGGCGCCAACGGCGACAAGCGGCGCGAAGGCTGCGCGCAGGCGATCGGGCTCATCAAGGGCGGCGGCGGGCGCGCGAACCTCCTGCTGCTCCCCGATGTCAGCATCAGGGGAAACAGTCACATGATGATGATGGACCGGAACAACCTGCTGGTAGCCGAGGTGATCAGGAGGTGGATCGGCGAGAACGTCAGGTGATGAGTGCTCCGGCGATGAGCCGCGGAACTGCTGACCGGGTCCTGTCGGCATGTCCGGCCTCGGGATCCGATTCTCCGCACTTATTGATCATAGGCGAGCCAAGTGCAGGTGACTCACGACTAGCTTCGGGCGTATCAATCAGACGACGTCCACTGTACGCTCCCCGTCGCGCATTCGGGAATACGGTTCCAGCGGTCGGGCGCACAACGCTTCCATCTCACACTTTCTGTGCACATGACGCGCGCGAAAAACCCTTCGTGTCGGCAGCCATCCAGCTCTCTCCGCATCTCGGTTTGCCAGTCCCCCACCGCGGCAGAAGTGACCGATACCGCCTCCGGCGGTGCCATGCGAGCGGAGGCTTCCCGCGTTGCCGATGTACCTTTGGCGTTCTTGATCGGTGTCGGTGAGCCCGGTCGCGAGATGGGACTGTGGACTGTGGAAATTCGTTCTTGCAGGGGTGATGGCTCCGGAGGATCCGCAGGAACAGTCGGAATCACGGGAGCCGAGGATGGATCCGCGGCCGGCACTGTCACTACTACAGAGCTACTGGGACTCGAGGCAGTCTGCCAGACGGGATGATTTTGCGATACCGTGAAATAGCCTGCTCCCACGCCGATCACCAGCCCGGCGGCGACCGCCGCAAGCGAGATCCGGATAAACCTTCGAGCCGAGCGCCTCAATGCATGCCGTCTGCGCGGCGATCGCGCTCTCGTAGCGGCGCCGCGCGCCTTTGAAACGAACAGGTTCGATGCGCGCTGGGTATTTTTGTAAAGCTGAACCCGGTCATGAATAGTCGGTTCGCTTCCACCCCTTCCCAGCAGCCCCCGCATCGGCTTTAAAGCGTTCACGGGCCTATCGTCGATCGCCGATTGCTTTGCCTCGTTTAGTTGTGGCGGGCCGCTGCAATCAGCAACGGACGCAAACGCCACCGGCGCCGACTCCGCGGCCGAAGCAGCTGGGAGGGCCGGTGGCTTCGATGGTTCGTTCGGTCGCATAGACGGAGTTTCGGAACTCGTGGGAGGCGTCGCTGCTGTCGTGGGGCCATCCGGTTCCGGTGACTGCAACGACGGGCTTGCGACTGGTTGCATCCGAGGCAGCCGTAGGAAAGCATCCTCAAGGCCGCAGATCCGTCCTCGGAAGCGGCTCAGCAACGGTTCTGCGTCATCACGAATGGAAAGCAACAAATGAATCGCCAGACCGGGCGCGTTGATGATGCGTACCAATTCATCGTCGAAATCGGCAACGCCAGCGCAATCGGATGGTGCACGAAGGTACTGCTCGAAGCCATCGAGAATGATGAAAAAGCGCACGCCGAGCGCCTTACTCCATGCTGTGAGGCTGTCGGCCAACTCAGGAGGCGGTTCAGCCATCTGCGGGGCATTGCCGCGCAGTGCATCGCGAATTTGTGACCGTAGCGCTGTGATCGGTGCGCCTTCCCATCGATCGAAAATGATCGCAATATCGGAACCGCGGTCCGTAGCTCTGTTCTCGGATTGGCGATCGGGGGATGGCGCAATGGCGCCGGTCTCGTCTTGCGCGCGGCGGACGTCGGCACGAAGTCGCAGCAATGGCAAGACGCCTGTCTTCAGCAATGTCGTCTTGCCGGCGCCTTCTGCGCCGTATAGCACGGTCAGGCGAGAAAGGCGCAGGACTTCCACCAGCATCTGCGCTTCGAAATCGCGCGAATGCCAGGCGGAATGGCGTTTGAGGTCGGAATCGAGCACGCCTGTATCGCTCATGGCTGCGACGAGCCTCTCACGAATTCTTCGCCGAGAGAGTGTCTATCCTACGATTATCCGACACGCTCCGATAGCCTGCCTCTACAACCGGGGATTTGACCAGTGGCCCCCGTCATGGCTCAGGGGTCATGGGTCATGCGTCGCTGCCCAGCAGCGGCCGGGTGGCGGCGATGGCCGGATGACAGCGGCTCGGCAGCCGGCATCGCGAGCTCGTCACACTGCCTCGAGGACCTGCCGCCCGGCGCGCATCCCGCTGTGCAGCGCGCCCGCCACGGTTCCCGCCTCGCCCTCGTAGTCGGACGCCTCGCCCGCAAAGTACAGCGTTTCCTTGAGCGTAGCGGCAAGGGCCTTGCGCGCTCCGCTGCCGCCCGTTTTCACGTACGCGTAGGCGCCCCGCGCGTACGGGTCGCGCTGCCAGTCGTGGAAGTACGAGGTCTCGAGCTGCGCTTCCACGTCGCACTGACTCCCGAACAGCGACCTCAGGGCCGACACGGCATTGCGCACGATCGCCGGTCCCGGCAGGCCCGCCATGCGGTGCGCCCGCGGTCCTCCGGCCCACGCGATCAGGAGTGGCGCGCGGGCGGGCAGCGCGGTCCAGAAGGTCGGAAACAGCGCGTCGGGTGACTGCATGAATCCGGCGTCGCGATAACGGCCCTTCTCCAGCTCCTCCCAGAACGCCGTGTGGAACTTCAGGGCGACCCGCAGCACCGGTCCGGAAGCCAGGTAGTTGAGCGCCCGTTCCTTCTCGTGGAGCGGCGGCGAGAACCGGACCGCGCCCGGCGTGCCCGGCGGAAGCTGGAGCACGCCCAGCGGCAGCGTGACGACGGCGCGGGCCGCGCTCTCCCGGAACGGCTTCCCGAGGTGGACGCCCTCCACTTCGACGTGCCCGCGCTTCCACTGCACGGCGTGCACGGCGGTCTGCAGCTGCAGGCGCGCGCCGTTCGCCGCCAGGTCGCCGGCAAGCGCGCCCATCAGCGCGCCGTAGCCGCCGGACGGACGGTACGACGCGTCGTTGGCCGTGCCCTCGCCGGTCCACTCCTCCACGATCGCGCGCGCGCTCACTCGCGACGGATCGGCGGCGTCGTATCCCTCCACCATGCGCAGCGCGAAGGTCTGCGCTTCCGCCGACAGCCGTTCCTGCAGATTGCGCCGGATGTAGGTCTCGAAGGGCACATCCTTGCGCGGCACGCCGGCTGCCTCCATGGCCCGCTGCACCTCCTCGAACATCGCACCGCGATTACTCGGCCTGAGCTTCCCGGCGCGCGCCAGCCAGCGGTCGCCCATCCGCCGGGTGGCCGCGATGCCGAACTTCTGCATGAGCGAGAACGTCGCCTCGGGCCGGCCGTGTATGAACTCCGGGCCCATTTCGACGGGAACGTTGAGGCCCGGCTCGTGGCGCGACCAGCACCGCCCGCCGATGCGATCGCGCGCCTCCAGGACGAGGACCGACCGCTTCGCTCGCGCCAGCTCGGCCGCGGCCGCAAGCCCGGCGGCGCCGGCGCCGATGATCAGGACGTCAACAGACAAGGATGAACGTGGAAGGATGAAGGATGAAGAAAGGTATCACAGCCGGGCGTCACGGTTCATGACACCTTTTCCGCGTTCATCCTTCATCCTTGGCGCGCAGCGGGCAGGACCTCGACGCGATCCCAGACCAGCGTGTTGACGAACTGGCGGGCGTCGGTGCCGCTCGTGCGCGGCGTGGTCTCTATGGTCAGCTTGTCGCCGTCCACGGCGAAGTAGCGGACCTGTTTCGTCCCCGTCCACGCCTCGTTCCAGGAAATCTCGACCGCGTGCGTCACCTGGTTGCCCTCGACGCTGTACGTGCCCGAGTAGGCGCTGACGATAGAGTTGAACAGGCGCACGCGCTCTTCGTCGGTGAGCACGGCGCCCGCTGGAGGCTCGCGATCGCTCTCGACAGTGACGGACATCATGTAGCCGCCGGGCGTATACATTATGTAGGCGTGCGGCAGCATATCGGTCCGCACCTCACCCGTATCGAGGAACCGGCGCGTATAGGACCTGAGCTTCCACACACCCGCGATCGCGTTCGCTATCATGTCAAAAGCTAAATACAGGACTCAGCCACGGAACCACACGGAAGGGCGCGGACGTTTTGACACGACGCTGAACTTCCTGCAACCGCGCTCTGTATCCGTGAGAGCCGATCTTGCAGCAGCAGATTTTCCTGCTTCCGTGTGTTTCCGTGTGATTCCGTGGCCAATGACTTTCGCATCACTTGGCGTCGATGACCTCGGCGAAAAGCTTGAGCGCCGCAGCTGAAAACGTCCGCATGTTGGCCACGCGGTCGCTGCTGCCCGTCTCGATCTTGAGAGTGCGCTCGACCGGGCCGACGACGACGACAAAGCTCACGCCCGAGGGATCTCCATAGCGGTTCCCGGTCGGTCCGGCCGCTCCGCTTTCGCCGATCGCCCACGTGGCATTGCAGCGCTCACGCATTGTGCGCGCGAGCATCAGGGCCCAGGCTTCGGTGCAGCCTCGCTTCCCGGCGAACATCTGCTCCCCCGTTTCGCGCAAAGCCAGAAACGACTGCCGGGTATAGAACGCGCCGCCGCCGATGAAATACGCCGACGCGCCCGGCACGGCGAGGAGCGCCGCCGAGACCAGCCCGCCGGTCGACGACTCCGCGACGACGAGCGTTTCCTTGCGCGCCTTCAACCGCGCGCCGATCTTTTCACCCAATGGCAGGAGATCCTTCATCGCTTGCACCCTCGGCTGTTGTTTGAAAAGAGTGATGAAAACTGGTGATGGGAAGTGGTGATGAAAAATGGTGATGAACAGCGCGCCGGGGTTTCATCACCATCCTCCATCACCATCTATCATCACTTTTTCTCATCACCCCTTGCTTCTAGGCACGGGCAGAAGCGCAGCTTGCTGCCCATGCCGTAGCACGGATCGACGACCAGACCGGCCGGCGGAACTCGCGCTCGAGATCGCCGAGTATCGACCGGGTCGGCAGCTGCGAGCAGGCGATGAACATCGCATCGCTCTCCGGCGACATCGCGGTGCGGGCGAGATCCACAATTTGCGCGGGCGTGATGGCGGCGAGCGCGTCTACCGTTTCGGCGCGAAAACTGGCCAGGTTCTCGACGGCTATGCCCGACGCCTCGATGAAGGCCTTCAGGCGTTCGTTGACGGGATCCAGGTACGGCGTGACCACCGTGACGCGGCGCGCGCCCAGGTGCTCCAGGACCGCGGTCATCGCGCTCGCCGTGGTCACGACCGGCTTGCGCGTCAGGCCGGAAATCTCCGCGGCGACCTCCGCGTCGCGCTGCGGGCCGGCCATGAATCCCGCGGCGGTGCAGCCATAGGCGATGAGCTCTATCTCGCCGGTTGCAAACGTCTTCGCCAGTTGCACCGTGTGGGCGAGATACGCCGGCAGGTCCGCGGGCGTCAGCATGCCCTTGCCGCGCGGTATGCCCAGCCTGCGGCAGGTGCTGCCCTCCGGCAGCCACGCGAGGAGCTCCGGCTCCATCGTCGTGTTGTTGATCGGGACCAGCAGGCCGGTGTGCATTGCTGCTGAAGTCATGATCCTGCCTCCCAGACCGATGCCTGGCCAACGCGTCAATTTGAACAGGAGGAAACGGAGATAACAGAGAAACGCCGGTACGACAAACCTCTGTTCCCTCTGTTACCTCCTGTTAAGGATCTGCTGTCGGTTCTAGTGCAGATCGAGCGCGCTGCGCTTCAACGCCGCGAGCAGCGCGAACTTGAGGACGTTCTCGTGCGTCGCCTCGAGCACCACTTGCGGGGCCTTGCCCGCTTCCCAGGCCTCGACCCACCGCAGCACGTGCAGGCACCAGCGGTCACCCGGCTTCAATCCCCGAAAACGCATCTCCCGGCGCGGCGTGATGAGATCGTTGCCGCGCTCGCGCGAGAACTCCAGGAAATCCGCCGTCACCTTGACGCACACGAGATGCGCCACACCCTCCTGCCCGTGCGTCGAACAGCACCCGTCGCGGAAATAGCCCGTCACCGGGTCGTAGCTGCACGCGAGCAGTGGTCCGCCCAGCACGTTCTTCTCCTGGGGAAGCTCTTCACTCATGGCTGGCTATTCTAGAGGGACTAGGGACCAGGGACTAGGGACTGGTGCTTTTACATCCAGTCTCCAGTCTGTAGTCTCTAGTCCCCGATCTCCAGCGGCGGCTCGTCCATCGCCGCGATCTGCTCCCGGAGTTCCAGTATGCGGTCCTGCCAGTAACGCTGAGTGCCGAACCACGGAAATGCCGCAGGAAAGGCGGGATCGTCCCAACGGCGCGCGATCCACGCCGAGTAGTGCAGGAGGCGCAGCGTGCGCAGGGCCTCGAGCAGGCACAGCTCGCCCGGGTCGAACTCGTGGAAGTCCTCGTATCCGCCCAGCACGTCGCGCAGTTGCAGCCCCATGGTTTCCCGGTCTCCGGAGAGCAGCATCCAGAGATCCTGGATGGCGGGACCGGTCCGGCAGTCGTCGAAGTCCACGAAGTGTGGCCCCTCGTCGGTCCACAGCACGTTGCCGGCGTGGCAATCGCCGTGCAGGCGTATGAGGCGCACGGGACCCGCGCGCTCGAACGCGCGGCGCACGCCGTCCAGCGCGAGGGCCGTCGCGCTTGCCCACGCTTCCTCGAGATCGGCGGGAATGAGGCCGCTCGCGGCGAGCCACGCGCGCGGCTCGGTCCCGTGGCTTTCGACGTCGAGCGCCGGCCGCACGCGAAACCCGCGCGCCGCGCCGCGAGCGTGTATCCGGCCCACGAAGCGGCCGATCCATTCGAGCGTGTTGCGGTCCTCCAGTTCGGGCGCACGCCCGCCGCGCCGCGGGAAGACCGCGAAGCGAAAGCCCCGGTGCGCGTGCAGCGTGCGCGCGCGGATCGGCAGCGGCGCGACCACCGGGATCTCGGCATCGGCAAGCTCCCGCGCGAACTCGTGCTCCTCCGCGATTTGCGCGTCGCTCCAGCGCGCGGCGCGATAGAACTTCGCGACGAGCTGCGGCCCCTCTTCCATGCCGACCTGGTAGACGCGGTTCTCGTAGCTGTTCAAGGACAGCAGCCGGCCGTCGGGGCGTAAGTCGACCGAGGCCAGCGCGTCGAGAACGCGATCGGGCGTCAGCCCGGCGAAAGGAGGAGCGCTCACCGGCAGCATGCTACGCTATTCGCCGGGAGGTACACCTTTATGCGCAAGTTGCTGTTGCTTCTGCTCGCCTGCGGTTCGTCGGGCGCGAACGTCCATGCCCAATCGACCGCCCCGGGACCGGTTTATCCGTCACGTCCCATCCGCATGATCATTCCGTTTCCGGCCGGGAGCGCGGCGGACATCATCGCGCGCGCCATGGAGCCGCAGATGCGCGAGAAGCTCGGCCAGTCGCTGGTGATCGACAATCGCGGCGGCGCCGGCGGCAACATCGCCGGGGACCTGGTCGCGAAGAGCCCCGCCGACGGCTACACCATCATGATGGCGACGATAGGAACGCACGCCATCAACCACAGCCTCTACTCCCGCGTGCCGTTTCACCCGGTACGCGACTTCTCGCCGATCGCGCTGGTGGGCGAAAGCCCTAACGCGCTGGTGACGACTCCCAAGTTGCAGGCGAATTCCATCCAGGACCTGATCGCGATGGCGAAGGCGAAGCCGGGGCACATGAACTACGGCTCGTCCGGGGCCGGCACGACCGTGCACCTCTCGGGAGAATTGTTCTGCGTGATGACCGGCATCAGGCTGACGCACGTGCCGTACAAGGGCGCGACCGAGGCTCTTACCGGGTTGCTCGGCGGTCAGACGGACCTGATGTTCGCCAGCCTCTCGTCGTCCATACCGCTCATCAAGGCGGGGCGGCTCAAGGCCTACGGCGTGACCGGAGCGCAGCGCTCGCCGTCGATTCCCGAACTGCCGACCGTGGCCGAAGCGGCCAATCTGCCGGGCTTCGTGGCGGCCGCGTGGTTCGGCATCGTGACGCCTGCAGGCGTGGCGAAATCCACCGTCGCAACGCTCAACAAGACCACGCTCGCCACGCTCGACACGAAGGAGGTGAAGGACCGGCTCTTCGCTTCCGGAGTGGAAGTGCGTACCAGCACGCCCGAGGAATTCGCCCGGATGATCGAATCCGAGCTGGTGAAGTGGGCGAAGGTCGTCAAGGCATCGGGCGCGAAGGTGGACTAGTCCGTCCGTCGCCACCCCCACGGCCCCCTCACCCTGTCCTTCTCCGCCGGATGAATCTGACCTCGGCGGAGAGACTGCTTAGCGGGTGAGAGGGCCGGGCGCTCCCTGCGTGTTCTGTGTGGATACTTCTTCGTTCAGTTGCTAACGGCAGGTCGACACGGCCATGGGCCGGGACTGGCCCGGCGCGGATTCCGCCGCGGCTACCGCGTCGGTGACCGTGCCGGTCGAACCGGCGGCGAGCCTGGTGTCCCCTCCGGCATCCGCGTCCTTCGAGGACGCAACATCCCTGGTCGTGAGCGCTTTCGTCGCCTCGTGAGTCGCCTGCACGTCGAGCCGCGACGTCACGCCCGGCTGGGATGTCACAACGGTCCGGGGCATCAGATCGATTCGCGGCACATCCATCGGCCTCACGGTCGCGATGGCCGGCGTCGCAATGGCATTCGTTGCAGAAACGGCAGCCATGGCAGGCCCCGTCAACGCTATCAGGACAATTGCCACACAACTACAGCTGCGTGCAAGGACCTGCATTCGGTTCCCCGTGTCGATTCCCGGTAGACGGGCTCTCTGATGCAAGAACCATGCGCGCAGCCATGGCTGCAGTCCGGTCCTCCAGGCGTGCCGACCGAGGCGATCGGCGGCCGGCCAGCGTGACAAAAGTGGTGGATGGAAGCGGGGAAAAGTAGTACCACCCACACCGTTCGGTTCTCTGCTGTTCCGGAACCGTCAGCAGGCCGTCGGCGGGTGTCAATCGTCCGCCACGGCGCGCCTGCGGCGGCAACTCCAGGCGCTGGATCGGCAGCGCACCGCCACAGTCTCGCCGTGCATCGACCGCTCCAGCAACGGTGTAGCCCGTGCCCGCCGCAGGGATACATTGCGGCCGTCCACTTGAACTCACGCGGTGATTCCGGGATCTGGACTGCTTCTCGGGGGATCCTGACGCGAGACCTTGCGTGAAACCGGGGCCGGGCGCACCATCCCCCCGTTTCCCCACAAGTTCAAAACGGAGGTCACATGGCGTCCCGGTACATGCTTTGCAGCTTCAAGACCTGCCCCTGGGTTCAGCGCGCGGCTATCGTGCTGCAGGCGAAGCAGGTCCCCTACGACATCACCTACATCGACCGCGACAACCGGCCGGCCTGGTTTCTCGCCGTATCGCCGCATGCCAAGGTGCCGGTCGTGCAGATCGACGGCAAGGAGGCGCTGTTCGAGTCGAACGCCATTGCCGAATACCTGGAAGAGACCGCGGAGCCGCGGCTGCATCCCCAGGATCCGATAGCGCGGGCGCGCAACCGGGCGTGGACCGACTACGTGCCGACCTTCGCGAGCGCGATATCGAACACGATGTATTCGGACTCGGAGGAGGAGTTCGCCTCGCGCGCGGCCAAGCTGTCCGACCCGTTCAAGAAGCTCGAGGAAGCGCTTGCCAAGCGCGGCAACGACGGCCCCTATTTCAACGGGCCGAAGTTCTCGCTGGTCGATGCCGCCTACGCGCCGTTCCTGCAGCGCTATACCTTCATGGACCGGCTGCGGCCGCTGGGCGTGATCGAGAAATTCCCGAAGCTCGCGGCCTGGCGCAACGCCCTCGTCGCCGCGCCGGCGGTGAAGGCCTCCACGGTGTCGAACATCGAGGACGTGTGGCAGGAGAACCTGATCCTGCGCAAGCGCTGGCTGTCGAAGTTCGTCTCCGAGAAGGTGCTCGGCGCGGCGCTGGTTGAGTAAGCGGCCTTCGGGCTGCCGGCTGCGAGCTACGGTCAGCTCGTGGCTGGTGGCTCGAAGCTCGTAGCTTCTACAACGGCCTGATCTCCACCTTGCGCCACTTGATGGCGCCGCCCGGTGCGCCCTTGGGCCCGTTGGTGAACTGGAGCGAGATCGGCCCGGAAGCAAACTTGCTGTCCCGGGTGCTGACGGTGACGACCCCGTTCAACCTGACGGTCAACTCCGGGCCCTTCGCGTAGATCTCGTAGACGTTCCACTTCCCGCCGGCCTTGTGGGAGCCATCCACGCTGGCAAGACCGGCGAGGCTGCCCGTGCCGCTGGCGACGTTGGGATTCTGATCGTAGATGTTCGCCTCGTAGGCAACGGCGGTGCCAACCTTGTTTGGATCGGTAATACGAAAGAAAATGCCGCTGTTCGTTGTGGTGTCCGCCCAGAATTCGGCGTAGATCTGGAAATCCCTGTAGGACTCCTTGGTGACGAGGTGTCCACCCTTGCCCTTGTCAGCCACGATGGCGCCGCCTTCCGCGCGCCAGTTGGCATCTCCGATGCGGTTGAAGTTGTCGAGGCCCTTGTCCCCATCGATCAGCGTGACCCATCCCGCGGACGGCTGCCGGTGCCCGCACCCCGAAACCATCAGAGCCGCAACGAGCAGCCCGGCCGCAACTGCGAACAGTCGTTTCATTGTTGTCTCCCCTTTGTTTACGATGGCGGGGTAAATCATAAACCTTTCGGCTGCGTACTGAACTCTCATGCAGATACCGCGACCTGGGGCACGAGTAGCCGCCGCCCTCCTGGCGCTGGCCGCAGGCGGGGCATTCGGCCAGGGTTTTCCCACGAAACCCATCCGCATCGTCACTTCCGAACCTGGCAGCGGCACCGATCTCGTCGCGCGGCTCACGGCACAGGGCCTCACCGACAGCCTGGGCAGACCGGTGATCGTGGAAAACCGCGGCGGCATGCTGTCGGGCGACGTGGTCCTGAGGGCGGCGCCGGATGGCCACACCCTGCTCCTCGCCGGAACTTCCCTCTGGCTCGCGCCGTTCATGCGCGAGAACGTGAGCTACGATCCCCTCAGGGATTTTCTGCCGATAACGCTCGCGGGCAGCTCGCCGAACGTGCTGGTGATCCACCCCTCGCTGCCGGTGAAATCGGTCAGGGACCTGATCGCGCTGGCGCGCTCGAGACCGGGAGAGCTCAACTACGGCTCAGGCTCGACCGGCGCTCCGACCCACCTGGCGGCGGAGTTGTTCAAGGCCATGGCGGGCGTCGATATCGTGCGCGTGCCCTACAAGGGAACCGGGCCGGCGATCAACGCCCTGATAGCCGGGCAGGTACAGGTGATGTTCGTCTCCGCGACGACGGCTGTGCCGCTCGTCGTCTCGGGCAGGCTGAACGCCCTCGCAGTGGCCACGGCGCGGCCATCCGCGCTCGCGCCCGGTCTGCCCACGCTGACGGCCAGTGGCCTGCCGGGCTACGAGGCCACTTCGCTGTTCGCCGTGTTCGCCCCCGTCAGGACGCCAGCCGCGATCATCCAGCAACTGAACCAGGAAATCGTGCGCGTGCTCGGCAAGGCGGAGGTGAAGGAGCGTCTGCTCAAGTCGGGCGTGGAAGCCGTCGGCAGTTCCCCGGAAGAGCTCGGCGCGACGATCAAATCCGACATGACCCGTTGCGGCAGGCTGATAAAGGCCGCCGGCATCCGTCACGAATGAGCCGCGGGAGCTGCAATGAGGGCGCTCAGATTTTCCCGCCCACGCGCAGGCTCAACCCGACCAGCAGGCCGACGTTGGTCCACAGCAGGTACGCCAGCGCAGGCTGCAGCAGGATTGGATTGAAGGCATAGGTCAGCACCGGTGCTCGTCTATCGCTAGTGCCTGTCGCCTGGCCGCGACAGTTTTTTGGTTCGGAAGCAAGGGACCTGGCATGTTCATTGCCTGCCCTTCGTCGCTTCCGCAGAGCGCGCAGCGCACGCCCGTGAAACTCGCGCCGCATTTAGGGAGACAAACCTGATGCCGCAAAGTGATTTCGGCGCGACTGTCACTACCTTTAGGACGTGCACATCAAACCTTACATAGATGCCCCATTGCCGGCGCTGGACGCGCTGCAGGCGCCGCTGCGCGATGCCCCGCGGCACCTGGTCACGTTCCACTCGGGATATCCGTACGCGCATGCCGCCGAGCGCCTGCATCGCCAAGCCCTTGCCACCGGCTGGTTTACGGACGTTCACGTCCTTCACCCGGGGAACCGCCATCCGGCAATGGAATCGTTCCTGAAGGACCACGGAGAGTTCATTCGCCGCAACTCCCGTGGCTACGGCTACTGGCGCTGGAAGCCGCTGTTGATGAAGGCCATGCTCGAGGGCCTTCCGGAGGGCGCTCTGCTCTACTACATGGACGCCGGCTGCGAGCTCTCGACCTTCGGATCGGCGCGGTTCGCGACTCTTGACCGGGAGCTGGCCGCTCGCGACGTGCTGTGCTTCCAGACGGGATTTCGCGAGCTCGAATGGTGCAAGCGCGAAGCGGTGGAAGCGGTCCTCGGCGGATGGAGCGAGGCCGCCATGTCGTGTCCCCAGATCGAAGCCACGTGGTTCGGCCTGCGCAACGTCGCACCGGTGCGCGCGTTTATCGCTGAATGGGCATCGTGGGCGGCTGAAGGCGAGCTCATTACCGATACACACGATCCGTCGCGCCAGCATGCGGCCTTCCGGGAGCACCGGCACGACCAGGCTCTGTGGAGCCTGGTCGTGAAAAAGCATGGATTCCGCCCTCTGCCGCAGGAGCATTGCTTCGAGCGATGGCTCTACGTGCGGGATTCCTGGGTGCTTCTCGCGCCGGTGCACGCCTTGCGCTCGCGCAGACGGCGCTCGGTCCTGGACGGCATCGTCGCGGCGTCCAGCGAGAGCGATATCCGGCGCAATCTCCGCTCGCCGTCGATGCGGCTCAAGGGGCTCCTCGCCGTATCGCGCGTGAAAATTCGAATGATCTACATGCTGGGCCGGATGCTCGCGAGCCTGCGGACCAGGCGGGCGGCGGCCCACCTGGCATTGATCGTCGGCGTGATTTTCGCGCTCGCCGGCAACGCCGATGCGGCGACGCTGGTCGTGAATCAGGCGCACCCGCGCGCCAGCGACTCGGGTCCTGCGAGCGAATCGCAGCCGCTCGCCACCATAGGAGCCGCGATGAAACAGCTCAATCCGGGCGATCGCGTCCACATCGCGGCGGGTACATACCGCGAGCCGATCCTGTTCCCGGCGCGGAAATGGGCGGGCGCGGCGGAAACCGTGATCGAGGGCGATCCGAAGGGGCGCACCCTGATCAAGGGGTCAGCCGTCGTAAGCGACTGGAAGCGGGTTGGAGCCGGACGGTTCGTCGCGCCCATCAGCTACGAGCCGCAGCAGGTGTTCGTGGACGGCGAGCCGCTGCAGCAGGTCGGGGGCACTATCTTCGGCGGGTACCCGGACGTGCCCAAGCACCCGCTGGCGCACCTTTTCGCGGGGAAGGCCGGCGGTATCTGGCCGGCGCGCGTTGCCGGCAACAGGGACGGCATGCCGGCCAACAGCTTTCACTACGACAAGAGCCAGGGCGACGTGATGATACGCGTCGCCCACGACGCGCTCGATGGCCGGGTGGTGGAGGTGGCGGCCCTGCCGCGCCTGCTCCTCGCGGAAGGCGTCGAGCGGGTGACCGTGAGGAATCTCGCCTTCGAGCACTCGAACACTACGACGACAACGCGCGGCGGCGCCGTGCAGCTCGACGGCAGGAACGTGCGCATCGAGCGCGTCACGATACGCCGCGCCGACGGTCCGTGCCTGGGCTTGAACGGCCACGATCACCAGGTCCTGTCGAGCACCTTCGCGGAGTGCGGCCAGATGGGAATGGGCGGGAGAGGATCGGGCTGGCGGATCGACGACGTGACCGTCAGCCGCAACAATACGCGCGGCTTCAACAAGTGGTGGGAGGCGGGCGGCGCGAAATTCGTGGGCGACGGCGGACTGAATAATTCGACCGTCTCGCGCTTCAAGGCGATCGACAACCGCGGAGACGGGCTGTGGTTCGACTGGAAGAACCGCAACAACCGGGTCACCGATTCCGTGTTCGCCTCCAACAGCGGCTTCGGCCTGCACGTGGAGATCGGCGAGGGGTTCGTCCTCGACAACAATACGGTCGTGGGAAACCGGCAGCGCGGCATCTACCTGCGACAGACGTCCTCGAGCACGGTCGCCTTCAACTTCGTGAGCACCAACGGCATGGACGGCATCGCGATCGTCGACGAGGGGGAGCGCGATCCGAAAGGCGAAATGGACTTCTCCGTCCGCAACAACTGGGTCGTCGGCAACGTCCTCGCCTGGAACCAGAACGCCCTCACCATGCCCGAGCCGCTCGCCGACAACCGCTCGGACGGCAATGTCATTGTGGGCGACTGGCACGCGGTCCAGGTGCGGATCGGATGGAAGCGCACGATCAAGAGGCCGGATTGGATCGCCGAGGCGCTCGATACCAACAGCGAATGGCGCGACCTGCCGAAGACCCAGCGTCCCGATCCCGCCACCGTCCAGGTCCTTGAAAGTCAGATGGCGTGGTATCGCGAGCTGCGCCCGGAGCTGCGCGCGCTGCCCGGTCCGCTGCTCGCTTCCCTGGCTCAGCGCGAGCCGGCCCTGGCCGGCCGCACCGGGTCTCTGCCGGGTCCCGGTCCCGCCCCGACAGCGAAGCCCGGACGCTGACGCCACGTTGACGGTTGTCCGGCCGCTATCCAGGCGAGAGCGCATATGACCGCCGTCGCGGTCCAGTACACGTACGCGAGGCTTCCCTGGTTCAGAACGGGATTGAAAGCCATCACCGGTATGCCGGTCACGACGATGAGAAAATACATCGCCAGATGCGGCCGCAGGGCGCTGGATTCCGGCGATCCCTGACGGCCGGGCGACCCCGTGCGGCGCAGCGTGCGCCAGCCGAGCACGATCAAGGACATCAGCCCTAGCGCAAAGGGAATGGCGGCAAGGAGGCCGCCGTTGGCCAGGATGTCGAGCAGGTCATTGTGCGTCGGCAAGTTCTGGGTGGTCGAGTTCACGCGGTACAGGTCGAAGTAGTCGACGGCAGATCCGGTAAACGCCCTGCCCCAAACCCAGGAATCGAGGAAGCGCTGCCAGACCATCTGGTACATGTGCTGCCGGTAAACGACGTTGCCGTCCGGCAGCAGCGACCTCGTGGATTCGTAGATGACGACCGCGGCCGTCACGCACAGGAGCGCTCCCAACGCCCCGAGGTAGAGGCGCAGGGTAGCCCTCAACCGGTCGGAGTCGTGCGCCAGGCGGGTGGCGAGACCGTCGATGAATACCCACGCGAGGACCATCAACACGACGAGATGGCCGGTCAGCCGATTCTGGGCAACGGTGCCCACGATCATGAGCACCACGCCCGCGACGCGGAAGCTCAGGTACCGCGCGGCGAGGAGGGGAAAACCGGCTGCCACCAGCACGAGGTACTCCACCGAGTGGAAAATCAACTCGCCAAACTGCACGGCGTTCATGATCACGGCGAGTACCGAGATCGCGACGAACACGGCGGTGATGGCGCGAATCATCGCCAGCGGCGCCGACGACGTCCGGATGAGCCACAGGTTCGCGGGGCCGCCCAGGATCACGGTAGCGCCCATCGCGAAGTAGGTGCTCGTGACCCCGTCGACGAATTTTCCGTAGAAGCTGCCGGCCAGCACGAACAGCGCGAACAACGTCAGGCCCATGTAGGTACGCAGGGCCGCTCCGGCTTCATCCATGGCTTGCGGCCTGAAGATCATGCGTCCGGCCACACTGAGCAGCAGCGCGGCGACGGCCGCCGCCATCGGAAGGTGGCGCAGCACCGGATGCCGCCAGAGGTCGAGCGAAAACGGGTCTATGCCCCAGAACGCCGCGCACCCGACGGCTGCGACCACGCAGCCGTCGGTGAAATCGACGCTGGAAACGGGACGGCGCATGCCGACGGCGCGCTCAGGCATGATCGCGCACCCTCTCCGGTAGCGTCGCGGGCTGCCACAGCCGGCCGACAACGTCGCGCCACGTCATGCCGCGCGCGCGCTCGAGCGCCGCGGCCGATTTCGCGGCGTGCAGCCGCGGCGACGCCATCAGGCCCGATACAGCATCGGCCAGCGCGGCAACGACTTCTTGCTCGCTGCGGCCTGCGGTGGCGACCACCATGCTGGCGTCGACGCCCGCTACGGCCGAAGGACCGCCCACGTCAAGGCAGATGACCGGCAGCCCCTGCGCCATCCCCTCCAGCACCGCGTTGCCACTCGAATCGTGGAGGCTCGGAAACAACAGGGCATGATGCGCCCGGTAGATCGCGGGCAATTCGTGCTGTGCCTTCCATCCCATCCAGTCGAGCCGGTCGCACACGCCGAGGGCTCGTGCCATCTCCTGCCACGCCTGCAGCCGGGGACCGCTGCCCACCAGGCTCAGCGTCACGGCCACGCCGTTCTCACGCAACCGCGCCAGCGCGCGGATGCCCAGCGCGATACCCTTCAGGTTGATGAACCGGCCGACATAGAGCAGGCGGAACGTGCCGCCCGTCCACGCCGACGGACTCCCGGCGATCGTCGCGGAGGGCAAGCCGACTTCGAGGAAGCAGCGGGCGCGGCCGCGCGCCGCGGC
>Ga0075418_10000360_pt1 | contig 46766 bp, 30 predicted proteins | sample SoiMetdeltSBSDD2_FD_81776 | JGI IMG/M metagenome (GOLD analysis project Ga0075418, IMG submission 81776) | Bulk soil microbial communities from a Populus tree surrounding site in Tennessee, USA - Soil MetaG P. deltoides SBSDD2 | ecosystem: Environmental > Terrestrial > Soil > Tree plantation...
AGAAGGACCACGGCGCAGATTAATACGTGAAGGGAGAGGCGGGACTTTCCTGGCCTGAGCCTCGTCGAAGGCAGACCCGCCTTGATCGCGCGATTCGACGACGACACGTCTGAAGACGCGCCGCTACAGATCGGTTTGTGTGGCTGCGCGTTCATTGGGCTGCCCGCGGCGGTTTGCCGGATTCCAGGATCCAATACCGATCGGCCGTCAAGCCGCGGAACTCTTCGGGCTGACGACCCGCCCAGTGCACGCGCACTGTCTGTGCTGCGCTCTCGCTTCCCAGCCCGAACAACACGCGCGGATCGCTGGCGACCCCGTAGCTGCCGTCGGCCTGAATGCGCCTGCTCGCGCCACGCGGACCGACCAACTCGACGCGCGTTTGTAGGGCATCGCGCTTGTAGCGTTGATCGATTACTCGAATACCGATCCAATGCCGACGATGACCGCTCTCGTTGAGGAGTACCCGTACGGGACCGCTGTTGTTGAACACCACGACGTCGGTATCGCCATCGTTGTCGAGATCGCCCGTCGCAGCGCCTCGCGCGACCTGTAACTGCGAAAACGGCGGACCGGCGGCGTCGGACACATCCTCGAACCGCCGTCCTCGCCCGTTGTGGAACAACTGACTGCGCTGCTTGAGCGGGTAAGGATCGCCGTTTTGCCGCTGGCTGCTCAAGTGTCTGACGGCGCCATTGACGACGACGAGATCGAGCCAGCCGTCGTTGTCGTAATCCACGAACCTCGTGCCAAAGCCGGTGAAGCCAAGCTTGAACAGCCCGAACTCCGCGGTGCGGTCCTCGAACAGGCCATCGCCCAGGTTCACGTAAAGCGTGTTGCCTTCGTTATCCAGGTTCGTGACGAACAAATCCTCGTCGCCGTCGCGATCGATGTCTCCCGCATCGACACCCATGCTCCCCTGCGGCTGGCCCATCCGGTTCACTGCCACGCCTGCCAGGAGCGCCTCGTCTTTGAACGCGCCAGAACCACGTTGATTGATCCATAACTGGTTCGCGTCGCCATCGTTGGCCACGTAGAGATCGGTCCACCCATCGCCGTTGATGTCCGACGCGAGGACCCCAAGTCCGCGCGCGGGTGCATTCGTGATCCCCGCGCGTGCAGAGACATCCGTGAACGTCCCATTCCCGTTGTTGTGCAGGAGGCGATCGGCCACCGGATCGTAGACAGCAGGGTTGCAGTAATCACGTGCCGACCCTGCCGAAAAGCATCCGCGCTTCATCTCCGGCCGGAAGTTGACGTAGTTGACGACGAATAGATCGAGCCAGCCGTCGCGGTCGTAGTCGAAAAACGTGGCGGCAGTGCTCCAGCGCAGATCGTCGGTTCCGGTCTTGGCGGTGACGTCGCTGAAGGTGCCGTTGCCGTTGTTGCGAAACAACTGGTTCGACCCGAGGTTGGCCACATACAGATCGATCCAGCCGTCGTTGTCGAAGTCTCCGGTCGCCGCACCCATGCCGTACCCAGCAGCGACGATACCGCTGCTGTCGGTCACATCGGTGAAGTGCGGCGTGCGCGTCCCATCACTATTGACGCGCAGATCGTTGCGAAACTGCCGCCCGCCCGAACCGCGTCCTTGCACAGCAAACAGGTCCAGGTCGCCGTCGTTGTCGTAGTCGAAGAGCGCGCCACCAGGTCCGATGACTTCGGGCAAGAGCAATTGACCTGCAGCTCCATTGACGTGAATGAAGTCAGGGCCCGACTGTGCCGTGACATCGACGAAGGGCGCGGCCGACTGCCCGCTCACGGCGGTGCGTGGCCAGGCCGCGTACGCGCCCAGCGCGATTAGGCTCGCCGCCCACACGGCCAGGCGAGGCTTGCTAGCCGGCACTCGTCGGATGATGGACGGGATCATCGTCGGTCCACGGTGCGCGGCATGGCTGCCGCTTCTCGTACAAGCGCAGATTCGTCATCAACTTCTGCACGAGATCGTTCCGCTTGCCTTCGCTTGCTGCCGCGATCGCGTCACGTTGCCAATTGACCGCTTCATCGAATCGGCCGGTTTCCGCCAGGGCCATCGCCATGGTCTCCGCCATCGCGAGTGTCTTCTGAGTCTTCATCAGCTCGTTCATCATCGATGTGGCTCGAGCCCCATCTCTCACACGATCGTCGGGCGCGGCTGCCAGCAGTCGCGCCAATGCGTGCGCGAACCCGGGCTGATCGGGAAACATCGTTACGGCAGCTTCCAGCCGTGAGCGTGCTTCCGGATAGCGGCCAAGGCGGACCAGCCCCATCGCATAGCCAAAGCTCGCCTGCGAAACCGCCGGATCGAGCCGCAGCACTTCGGCGTATTGCGAAAGCGACTCCTGAACGCGGCCGTTGCGGCGAAGCGCGTTGGCCAGGCTGAAGCGAGCTTCCGCATATGTGGGATCGCTCACGATGGCGGCATCGAAAGCCTTGATGGCCTCGCCATCCTGCCCGCGCTCGTCCATCAACACGCCGATGGCAAAGTGGGCGCGTGCCAGCGTCGGCGAAAGGCGAACGGCCTCGCGATATTGTTCGAGCGCTGCGTCGGCTTTTCCTTGCATGTAGAGCGCCGTGCCCAGGTTCAAACGGCTGAAGGCGTTGCCTGGCGCGAGTTCGACAGCCTTCTTCAGATTTGTTTCAGCCTCTGACCATTGCCGTGCTCCCAGGGCCTGCGAGGCACGCGCCTCGAACGCCGCGGCATTCTGCAGCAGGCCGGCGATCTCACCGAGAAGCGGATCGACCGGCGGCAACTCCACGGTGCCGCGCAATCGGAGATGCTCCTCAGCCTTGTCGCGGTTGCCAAGTCCGCGGTACGCGAGCGCGAGCGGGTAATGCAGACGCGTCGCCTGTGGGCTGTTCGAGAGGGCCGCTTCGAGGTATTTCACCGCCTCGGCGTAATTCTGTTTCGCCAGCGCGACCCGGCCCAGCCCGTACAGCACCGCCCCGCTCGACGAGTCGATCGATTGCGCCTTTTTCAGGGGCGCCTCGGCGGCATCGGGACGGTCCTGTGAGAGATTCATCTCGGCCAGCCACACCAGGCTCGGAACGTCGTCAGGCGCATGCGCGAGCGCCTGCTCAAACAACGGCGCAGCCTTCGCCGGATCGCTGCGATAGCGGAACACGTGACCGAGGAAGTACGGCCAGCGCATGTCATCGGGCGCAAGCTGCTGCGCGTTTCGCAGGCATGTCTCCGCGACGTCGTAGTACTCGGCCGCCATGAACATCTTTCCCATCTCGCCGTACGCAGTCGCCAAATCGCGAGACTGATCCTTACGGTCGATCGCGGCCTGCAGCGACTGGTAGCGCTCGCGAATCTGCGCCTGCACCGGCTCGGCCGCGCTCGAAATGTCCGGCAGCGCGACCACCTCCAGCGGCGGTGCCTTCTGCGATCGATCGCAGGCGCAGAGCAGCACGACGAACAGGAGAAGACAGGACCGTCGTAGCAGGTTCATTTCTGATTCAATGTCGAGTATCGATCGACCTCGACATGCGTCCAGGTATCGACCTTGCCATCCGGCCATGCCACCCGTACGTCTGGCGGATTCGCGGACTCCCCTAACCCGACGACGATGCGGGGATCGTTTGCCGAGGCGTAACTGCCGTCCGAGCGTGCACGACGCCAGCGCGTCGGAGCTCCAGCCTGGACGATCTCGACGCGGGCTCCAAGCATGTCACGTCCACCAACCCCGACCAGCCGCAGTCCGATCCAGTGATGCCCGGTTGCGGCCTGGTTGATGAGCAATCGTATCGGTCCGTTGTTATTGCCGATGAGGACGTCGACATCACCGTCATTGTCGATGTCGCCAAAGGCCGCACCGCGGCCGACCTCCGACAGCGCGAACGCAGCGCCCGCCTGGGCGCTGACCTCTTCGAAACGTCCTCCGCCCAGATTGCGAAACAACAGTTTCCGCTGGTGCAACGGCAACGGATCTTTCGCCTGCCGTAGCGTCTCGATGATCTGCACGGTGCCGTTCACCGACAGCAGATCGAGGCGACCGTCGTTGTCGAAGTCGAACCATGCCGTTCCGAAGCCGGTAAAGGGAACGCTTGCCGAGCCCAGGCCCGACGGAGCGCTGCGATCGTCGAAGACGCCCGAGCCGTCGTTGACATACAGATTGCTGCCTTCGCTCGTCAGCTCCGTTACGAACAGATCCTCATCGCCATCGTCATCGAAGTCGCCGGCGTCGACGCCCATACTGGCCTCGGCCTTCCCAGTGATCGGCAACGCGACGCCGGAGAGCAATGCCGTGTTCTCGAATGTGCCGTCTTTCTTGTTGATCCAGAGCTGGTTTTCCTTGCCGTCGTTGGCGACGTAGATGTCCATCCATCCGTCACGATTGAAATCAGCCGTCGACACACCAAGGGCAGGGCCGTACTCGCGGGCGATTCCCGAGGTTACGGTGCTGTCGACAAACGTCCCGTCGCCCTTGTTGATGTACAGGCGATCCTGCAGCGGTTGATGGGCCTCCGGCATGCAGTAGTCGAGCGCGCCCGAGGCGCCGAAGCACTGCGTATTGTTCTCCAGCGAGTAGCGGATGTAGTTCCCGACATACAGATCGAGCCATCCGTCGCGATTGACGTCGACAAACGACGCCGAGACGCTCCAGGACCGATGGTCGGTGCCGCTCGACTTCGACACGTCACTGAACGTGCCGTCGCCGTTGTTACGAAGGAGTTGATTCGGAGCATCGAACTTCGTGAGATACAGGTCGACCCAACCGTCGTTGTTGAAGTCTCCCGCCGCAACGCCCATTCCGTACCCGATCGCCACGATTCCGCTCTCTCGCGTGACGTCAGTGAAACGCAGCATGCGCGTGCCGTCGCTGTTGATGCGCAAATCGTTGCGAAATAGCCGACTGCCGGAACCGGATCCCGAATCTCGAGCCCCGAGTCCCGAGTCACGAGTCCCGGATCCCGCCGCCTTCGCGCGAGACGCTTCGGCGCCCAAGGAGTCCCGAGTCCCGAGCATCTCTCCCTGCACGAGATACACATCCAGATCCCCGTCGTTGTCGACGTCGAAGAGCGCAACGCCGGGCGCCAGGACTTCAGGGACGTAGAGCTTGCCCGACATCCCGTTGACATGAACGAAGTCGATACCGGACTCCCTGGCGCGCTCGACGAACCAATCCTGTTGCGGCTCGACCGCCGGCTCCGCGTTACGGCCGCACCCGGCCAGCGCTGTGACGATGATGAGTCCTGCGGGGACGAATGCTCGCATCTGAGTGATCAGTGTCTTATACAACTCCCAACTTCCAACTCCCAACTTACAACCCCCAAATTCCAACCGGTAACGTGCTCTTGGTTCCGGGAGCCTTGCGAGTTGGAGTTTGGGACTTGGCAGTTTGCAGTTAGACTTCCCTTCTCACAGGGAGAGTATCGATGAAACCCTCCTCCACGACACTTGCTGTACTTCTTGCGTGGATCCTCACCGTCTCCACACCAGAGTTTGTCCACGCCGGACAGGCTGCCGTCGCGCCGGCGCCGGCGGCAGCGCAAAGCCTGCCCAGCGGCGTTGAGCGCATCACCTCCGTCGAAGGCATAACAGAGTACCGGCTGGCCAACGGTCTCCAGGTGCTGCTCTTCCCCGATCAGTCGAAGCAGACGATCACGGTCAACGTGACTTACAAAGTCGGCTCGCGGCATGAGGGATACGGCGAGACCGGCATGGCCCATCTGCTCGAGCATCTCGTCTTCAAGGGATCGCCGCGGCATCGCAACATCCCGCAGGAATTGACCGAGCACGGTTCGCGCCCGAACGGCTCCACCTGGTTCGACCGCACGAATTATTTCGAGACCTTCGCGGCAACCGAAGAGAACCTTCGCTGGGCACTCGATCTCGAGTCGGACCGCATGGTGAACTCTTTCATCGCCAAGGCCGACCTCGATAGCGAGATGACGGTTGTGCGGAACGAGCTCGAGTCGGGCGAAAACAGTCCAACCAATGTGCTGTTGCAGCGGGTGCTCTCGACCGCGTATCTCTGGCACAACTACGGCAAGTCGACGATCGGCTCCAGGTCCGATCTCGAGAACGTGCCGATCGATCGACTTCAGGCCTTCTACCGCAACTACTATCAGCCCGACAACGCGGTCCTGCTCGTCGCCGGCAAGTTCGACGAACCCAAGACGCTCGAGCTCGTCGCGCAGTACTTCGGCGCCATTCCAAAGCCGACGCGCACGCTCCCGACCTTCTACACCGCAGAGCCAACGCAGGATGGCGAACGCTCCGTGACGGTTCGACGCGTGGGAGACGTCCAGTGGGTGATGGCTGCCTACCATGTGCCGTCGGGTGCGGATCCGGATTTCGCGCCACTCGATCTCGTCGTGGTGACACTAGGGGACACACCCGCCGGTCGTCTTCACAAAGGGTTGGTCGAAACGAAACAGGCGAGCCAGATCTTTGGTGGGGACTTCCAGCTGCACGATCCAGGTACCGCGTATTTCGCCGCGCAGGTGCGGCAGGATCAGTCGCTCGATACGGCTCGTGACGGTCTCCTGAAGATTGTCGAAGCGATCGCCGCGACGCCCCCGACGGCCGAGGAGCTCGAGCGGGCACGCCGGAACCTCCTCAGCCAAATGGAGCTCGAGCTCAACTCGTCGGATCGCGTCGGCCTCCAGTTGAGCGAGTGGATCGGAATGGGCGATTGGCGCCTGCTGTTCCTCCATCGCGATCGGCTGCGGTCAGCCACGGTGGAAGACGCTCGCCGAGTGGCCACGAAATACTTCAAGCCAAGCAATCGCACGGTGGGCGTCTTCATCCCCACGCCGCAGCCCGATCGTGTAGAGATACCGGAGAAGCCGGACCTCGTGTCGATGTTGAAGGACTACAAGGGGGGAGCCGTCGTCGCGGCTGGCGAAGCGTTCGATCCGTCGCCGAAGAACATCGAATCACGAACGGCGCGATCGCCAATCGGCGGATTGAAAGTGTCGCTTCTTCCCAAGCAGACGCGAGGTGACACGGTCGTTGCCAACCTGACGCTGCGTTTCGGCGATGAGAAGAGCCTCATGAATCGAAACATGTCGGGTCAGTTCGCCGGCGCCATGCTGATGCGAGGAACGACGAAGCGAACGCGGCAGCAGATCCAGGACGAGATCGATCGGCTGAAGGCTCGTGTCAACGTCGGCGGCGGCGTTACCAATGCGGGTGCACAGGTCGAAACCACGCGGGAGAACCTGCCCGAGGTGCTCCGTCTCGTCGCCGAAATTCTGCGGACGCCGTCGTTCCCTGCCGACGAGTTCGAGCAACTCCGACAGCAGCGACTCGCCGGCCTGGAGCAAGCCAAGAGCGAACCGCAGGCAATCGGCCAGCTTGAACTGCAGAAACACCTGCGGCCCTATCCCAAGGGCGACGTCCGCTACGTATCGTCGATTGAGGAATCGATCGCGGACGTGAAGGCGGTGACCCTGGACGAGGCAAAGAAGTTCTACGCGGATTTCTACGGTGCTTCCAACGGCGAGTTGTCTGTCGTCGGAGACTTCGACTCGGCAGAAATCTCGAAGCTGGCGACTGAGCTCTTCGGATCGTGGAAGTCCCCACGGACCTTTACGCGAGTCGGGGACAGTTACCGCGACGTTGCGCCAATCAACAAGTCGGTCGAGACGCCCGACAAAGCCAACGCCATCTTCATGGCCGGCATCAACCTGAACGTGCAGGACACGGATCCCGACTACGCGGCGCTCGTGCTGGGAAACTACATGCTCGGTGGCGGGTTCCTCAACTCCCGGCTCGCCACCCGCGTGCGACAGAAGGAGGGCCTCAGCTACGGGATCTCGTCGCAGTTCCAGGCCAGCTCGCTCGATCGGACCGGGGTCTTCATGGTGTCGGCGATTTACGCGCCGCAAAACGCCGCGCGCCTGGAGACCGCGATCAAAGAGGAACTGACGCGCGCACTGGCCGACGGTTTCACCGATGATGAAGTGAAAGCCGCCAAAGCCGGCTGGCTGCAATCGAACCAGGTGACACGCGCCCAGGACCCTTCGCTGGCCGGACGGCTGAACACCCTGTCCTACATCAATCGCACGCTCGCGTGGGACGCGGAACTGGAGTCGATTGTCTCGGGCTTGACACCGGCGGAGATCAAGGCCGCCCTCGTCAAGCACATCTCGTTGGCCAAGATCAGCTTCGTCAAGGCGGGGGATTTTGCGAAGGCGGCCGCTCCTGCCAAGTAGCAGTATTTGTGATTTGGGATCTTTGATTGTTGATTCGTTGTTGATTGGTGATCGCTGATTGCCCAGTTTCCACTGAAAGCGTCGCGCGTCCAGCACGATACGTACCGAGACGAGCGCCCAGCGTCGCCCGGAACGGCGTTCAGACGCGGCGCGCCCTGAGAATGCGATAGTCCCATGCGCCCGAGCGCATCTGTTCGTAGACCATCGACCCGGGCACGGCGAGGAAGTTATCGATCATCGGGCTGCCACCGCCAAACGCCTGCGCTCTCGTTGCCGCCACTTCGTCGCACGACGATAGAACGTTCGGCGTGATCTGACGCTCCACCAGGATCTCGAGCCCGAGCGGGCCGAGCAACGCGCGAACCTCCGCCCATCGCGGCACCGGCAGCAAGTCCGTGTACAGAAACACCCCGCCGCTTTTCAGTACTCGCGCCACCTGGGCGTAGAACGCGCGGAGGTTCGGATACGTATGCGACGACTCGATGTTCGTGACGATGTCCATGGAGCGATCGTCGATTGGCAGGTGCTCGGCATCGCCCACCTCGAAACGGACGCGCGGGTGTCGATGCGTTCGGCGACAGAAGGCGATCGCCTCCGGCGACAGGTCGACGCCGGTGACATGCGCCTCGTAGTGGTCGGCAATCAGCGCGACTGTCCCTCCGCGGCCACAGCCCACGTCGAGGACACGCCGGTCGTTGAGATCCGTCGGGCCGATCAACTCGAACGCCAGTCGCACCGAGCTCGGATTGAACACGCCTGCCGGCACTTCGAACGGCGCCTCGCCAGGATCGCCGTTCAGCGGTACATACCCGTAGTTCAGGAAGAAGGAAGCCTCGCCGACGCCAGCCCGTTCGAGGCGTCGCGTCACATCGTCGTAGAAATCGCGATACCCCGCCTTGGCGGCCGTCGCCGGGGCGTCCCCTTCGAGCAGTGTCGGAACCGGGGCCGGTGATTCCGCTGGTGCGAACGGCAATCCTGCCGGCGGTTCGTCCACAGCCGCCGAGGTCTGCGCCTTGTCGACGAGCACGGCGAGCTCGGCGATGGTCGGCGCTTGAAACAACTTGAGGACCGGCATCTCGATCTGAAAGCGATCGCGGATCTCCGACGCGACTTGCACTGCCAGCAGCGAGTGGCCGCCGAGATCGAAGAAGCGATCGTGAATGCCGATCGACGCTATCGCCAGCTGTGCCCCCCAGATGTCGGCCAGCTCCCGTTCGGTCGGAGTGCGCGGGTCGACATACGCCGTCGTCAGGTTGGGCCGTGGATGCCGTTCCACGCCGGGGCCCTTGCCCGATCCCTTGTCTGCGTAACGCACCCACGCTTTGAGGCGAGCCGCCAGATCGTTGACGACGACGAGCGCGCGCGCCCCGACATTGACGCTGAGCAGACGCAAAAGTGCGTCGATCCCTTCGGGCGGATGGATGGCGACCGGCATGCCCGCAGCCTGCGCCTCGGCCGCGTTGTCCCACAGATCCCAATCGATGCTGAGCCAGCGTTCGCCGCCAGCCACCGCGATCGCATCGAGCACAGCGTTCGCCCCCGAATACGCCGCCAGCCCAAGCCCTCCAAGCACGGTGGAGATGGACGAGTGCAGCACCCACCGCCGCGGCTCGCGGCCGCGAAATGCGTTCATGAGGTACATCAGGCCGCGCAGCTTGGGAGAGAACTGCGCCTCCATCACGTCTGCCCCGGTTTCGGCTGCCGATGCAAAGGCGGCCGCGTCGATCCGCGCCGCTCCATGGATCACGAGATCAATTCGACCAAAACGGGCCATGGCGGCATCCACCGCGGTGTCGACCTGACGCGCATCGTTGAGATCAGCGTTCAACACCAGCACGTCGTCTCGTTCGGCCCGCAGCTTCGCGAGACGTTCTAGCACCGAACGCAGTTCTGGCTTGACGGTCGGGTCCTCGCTTCTCGCCTGCCACTCGTCAGGCACGGGCACCGCCGTCCGGCCGACGAGCGCAAGTCGCGCGCCGACGCGTGCAAACAGGCCTTCTGAGAGATGGAGTCCCATGTGACCCAGCCCGCCGGTCACCATCACCACTGGGCGCTCGGGCAGTCCCTCGGGTGTCGACACCTCGCGAATGAGCATCGGATCGTAGGTCTCGACCCATCGGCGTCCACGACGCAACGCGACCACGGGCTCGGGGGTTCCGGCCACCAGCTCCGCGAGCAGAAGGTCGGCTGTCCGCGGATCGTCGTCGACGTCGACATGCGCGACGCGGAGGCCCGGGTGCTCCTGTGGCAGGACCTTCGCCGATCCGGCGCCGAGCGCACGCGGCGGATCGATCGCGTCGCCTGGATCGACGCGACCCGTGCCTCGCGCGACCAGCATCATCGGCAGCGGACGCACCGTCGGCTGAGCGCTGAGCGCGTGCGCAAGGCGCATGGGCCCCAGCAACGTGACGACGCCCGCCGCATCGAGATCGGTTGTGCCGGGCGGCTCGGCGCTCCAGCAGTCGATCACCCCGGCCAGGCGGTTCTCGTGTGCGCAAACCTTCTGCGCAAGCTGCTTGAACCCCTGCGGCTGCGCCGGATCGAGATGGTAGTGGGAATCGTCCACGCGATCGAAGGACGAGGCGCGCCGCACCACGATCGCGTGGGCGCCGACCGCCCGAAGCCGATCGACAACCATGGCGCCAACTCCCGTCTCCTCGTCGAACACCAGCACGCGGCGTCCTGACAACGCGCGCGTGTCGGCGGTTACCGGCGCGATCTCGCGCCACTTCGGGACGTGGAACCAGGCGGAGGTGTCTCGCGGTTCGTGCGTCGCACCTGCGGCCGGCTGCCCGGGCTTCGCTCCGATCCAATAGCTACGGCGTTCGAAGGGGTACGTCGGGAGACTCACACGGGCGCGTTTCTCCCATCGATGAAAACCATGCCAGTCGACGGCGGCGCCGTGCGCCCAGAGCTGACCCAGCGACGAGAGCATGACTTCGGTGTCGGGGCGACGATCGTTCGGTCCCGGCAACGAGGTCACACACGCCCCGGGCGGACCGCCATTGCGTGCGACCTCTCCGGCGAAGGTCACGAGCGTGTTGCCAGGGCCAACCTCGAGAAACGCCGGATGTTTGCCGATCGGTCCCTTGCCAGCCGCCACCGTACGCACGGCATCCGCAAAGCGCACGGTCGATCGAAGCTGCGCGCTCCAATACTCGGGGCTCGTCACCGCGCTTCCAGCCCAGTCGCCGGTCAGCGTCGCCGCAAACGGAATCGACGGCGACGACAACCGCACACGTGCAACCAGATCCTCGAACTCGCGCAAGATGGGGTCCATCATCGACGAGTGGAACGCGTGAGACGTGTGCAGCCGGCGGGCCGCCACCGACTCCTTCGTCAGTGCCGCCTCGACGCGATCGATCTCGATATCGGGGCCTGAGAGGACGGAATACCCCGGCGCATTGATCGCGGCGAGCGACACTCCGCCGCCCACGAAGCGTTCGAGGTGCGCCGACGGCGCCATCACCGCCAGCATCGATCCACGCGGCAGCGCCGAGATCAGCCCGCCTCTCCGGGCAATCAGCGTCAACGCGTCGTCGAGCGACATCACACCCGCCAGCGTGGCGGCGACATACTCCCCGACGCTGTGGCCGATCATCGCGGCCGGCTGAATGCCCCACGACCGCCACAATTCGGCCAACGCGTACCCCACAGTGAAGAGCGCTGGCTGTGCCCACCGCGTGTCCTTCAACTCCTCCGCCGCGCGCGCACGCCGACGGGCGGACGGGAAGAGCAGCGTCCGCAGATCGGCACCCAATGGCTTCTTGAGCGCGCGGGCGCAGGTGTCGATGGCGCGGCGGACGACGGGCTCGGTCCGGTAGAGGCCGGCGGCCATGCCTGGGTACTGCGATCCCTGGCCGGGAAACATGAACACGACCGGACGCTCGGCTGCCGCCGCGATCGCAGGCAGGCGTCCCGGTTCGATCAGCGCGTCGATCACGCTCGCGCGATCCTCGCTGCACGCCACCATCACGCGACGATGCGCAAACGCGCGGCGACCGACCTGCATCGTGAACGCCACATCGGCCAGATCGAGTTCGGGGTGCGACTGCAGATGCAGTCCCAGTCGCGTCGTCGCAAGTTCGAGCGCTGCCTCGCTGCGCGCCGAGAGCACGAACAGCTGATGCGACCGCTTCGCGTCCGGCACGGCACGCGCCGGGGCTTCTTCCATCACGACGTGCGCGTTGGTGCCACCGACCCCGAACGAGCTGACACCAGCGCGGCGCGGGGTGCCGTTTCGCTCCCACGGCTGCAATCGCGTGGTCACGTAGAACGGTCCGGAAGCAAAATCGATCGCCGGGTTCGGGCTCGTGTAATGCACTGTTGGCGGGATTGCGCCCTTCTCCAGCATGAGCGCGGTCTTGATCAAGCCCGCAACACCCGCGGCACATGAGAGATGTCCGAAGTTCGACTTCACCGATCCGATCGCGCAGAAGCCTCGCCGGGTGGTGCCCGCTTTGAAGACGTCGTTCAGTGCGGCCACTTCGATCGGGTCGCCGAGAATGGTGCCCGTGCCATGCGCCTCGACGTAGGTGATCGACTCGACTGGTACGTTCGCCATCGCGTGCGCCGCGCGGATGGCGGCCGCCTGGCCCCGGAAACTCGGCGCGGTGTAGCCGACCTTGTCGTTGCCGTCGTTGTTGAGCCCGGTGCCGAGAATCACGGCACGCACGTTGTCACCATCGGCGAGCGCGTCGTTCAGACGCTTCAACACGACGAGCCCCACACCGCTCCCGACGATCGTGCCCTGCGCGTTGGCGTCGAACGGGCGGCAGTGGCCATCGGGCGAGAGAATCGAGCCGGCTGTGTAGAAGTACCCGCCGCGCTGGGGTACGCGCACGGTGACGCCGCCGGCGAGCGCCATATCGCAGCGCCCGACGTGCAGGCTCTCGCAGGCCAGCGACACCGCGACCAGCGACGTCGAGCAAGTGGTCTGGACCACGATGCTCGGGCCGCGCAGGTTCAACCGATACGATGCCTGCGTGCAGAGATGGTCCTTATCGTTGGTCACCATCAACTGCATGCCGTCGATGTACTGAAGGGCCGCAGGATTCAGATGGAGCTGATACAGATACGTGCTCAGCTCGCAGCCACCAAACAGACCGATCGCGCCGGGAAAGCCGGCTGGATCGTAGCCCGCATCCTCGAGCGCCTCCCAGCAGCTCTCGAGAAACAGGCGATGCTGCGGATCGGTGAGCGACGCGTCTCGGGCAGAGAAGCCGAAAAACTCCGCGTCGAATTCATCGATGTTGTCGAGCACCGGCGACGCGTTCACATATCCGGGCAGACGCGAGATGGTGTCCGGGACGCCGGCGGCACGCATGTCGTCCTGACTGAGTATCGCAATCGACTCGCGGCCGTCGGCGAGGTTGTGCCAATACGAATCGAGATCCGGCGCACCCGGGAAGCGCCCGCGCATGCCGATGATGGCGATTGGTTCGAATGGCGGCCAGTAACCGTGCCGGTGTCCGTTCCCGTTCGAGCTCATGACGTCGTTCCGCGATCGACTGCGGCGCCAGGAGCGGACGCGAGTGCGCGAATTCGCATCGGCAAATCCAATTGCGGCTCGCCATGGCGGAGGACGTACACCGCACCGACGTAGTCGGCGCCCGGCTCGTAGACTGTGGGGTCGAGCATCAGCGACAGACGCACGCTTCGCTCTTGATTGGGATCGAGCATCAGCGCGTCCGGATCGACAACGATCTTCGGAGCGAACGCCGGCCCCACTCCGTCAGCGCGCCTGACGTCGCTCACCATGCAGCGGATGGCCGCCGGATCCGCCCTTGTGTTCTCGAGCGCGATCTCAGCGGTCGCGGAGGCACCGGGCGGTGCCGCGAGTTGTACGACCGACGATGGAGGTTCGTCTGCCGCGACTCCGGCCAACACGCTGCGCAGATACTCCTCCTCCGCTGTGGTGCTGATATCGGTGAGACCGCCAAGAACGTCGAAATAGAGCCGCCCGAGCGCGCGCACCTGTTCGCTGGTGCGACGGTTGTATTCGTCGACGATCGTGGTCGGCGACTGCTCGGTGCCCGCGGTGAGCGAATCGAGCCCGCGCTGATACCACTGCAAGCTGTGTCGGTGCTGCTCCGCTGCGTACTCGGTCAGTCGTCGAAACCAGCTGTACGGATCGAGCGCGTCGTACGCCGGCGGGGGCTGGGTCGCGCCTGTCGCAATCTGCACGAGCCCGGCGAGGAATCGTGCGCTCAATTCGTTGAGTCGATCGCCATAGCTGCGGCCGCGCTGCTCGGAAAAAGCAGACAAGGCATCACGCATCGTCGTCGGCGAGAGCTCTCCGCGAGACACACGTTGCAGGACGAGATAGTAGAGACCCTGCGTTCTTGCAGACTGCTGAGCGGCTCGCAGGTAGTACTGCGCGTAAGAAGCAGACCACTCCGCTGATCCGCTCGAGTCGATCATCCCGTTCTCCGTTTGGAAGCGCAGATCAGGATATACAGAAACCGTTCGCGTGCAGACGCGAACCTCTTGTTGAGCTTTTATGATTTACATTTCGTACACCAAGCGCGCCTGTGCGACTCGTATAATCTCGATGAACTTTCACGAGAAACTAGCTCTTCTGTACTGCATGTCGCGCGCGTCGTCGATCACCGAAACGCAAGACCGGTAATCACGATCGTGTCGCGATCGTCGGGAGGTCTTCATGCCAGGTGGTAAAGGTGGTGGCTCGAGCACGGTCACTGTCAACAACGGTCCTGTCACGGTCGACGCCGACAGCACCGTCGAGATCAAGGGACTCGACGACATCAAGCTCACCTTGCAGCCGACCCCGTTGAAGACGGAGTCGAAGCAGGAGCTCGTGCTTCCGCAGCCGTTCAAGACGGAAAGCAAGCTCGACACGAAGTCCGACGTCACCAGCGACAGCAAGAGCGCGATGGTTGTCGATCTCAAGCCGGTCGCGCTCGACGTCTGCCTGAACACCAGCTCGAAGCTGCCGCAGGGACAGATCTGTCAGCCGTTCTCGTACCACGTCGGGTTCACAATGTTCGGGATGGAATATTTCGGGGTGACCTTCGGCGGCGAGTCGCGAACCATCATGCAGGATCTGCCGAAGAAACCGGCTGTCGACTGGCCCGCGCAGCAGAACACCTCCCATCAGCCGCCGCATGCCACAGCACCCGCACGTGATCAGTCGTTCCACGCCCCAGGTGACCGGGGACTGCGAGTGCGCGTCAAGTAGGAGGCCGTGATGGCGCCGCCACCGGAACGCAAGGGATCGCTGCTGTCCGACACCGAGGGGCCGCTCATCCTGATCGGTCCCCCACGCGGGGTGCGCGGCGAATTCCGCGTCCAGAATTCGACCGAGCGCAAGATCATCGTCCGCCAGCCGCTGCTGAAGCGCGCCGCAGCGACTGGCGGCACGAAGGGCACTAAAGCCCCGAAAGCCGCGGTGCTTCCCGGCGATGTGCTCGCCCTCCGACGCATCGTCGTTCGCGCCGGGCAGTCGCGCCCCGTGCCGATCGCGCTGACACTCGATCCCACGACGCCGCCGGGCACCTACGAGGCCCAGCTCGATGTCGACGGCGAACAGCGCGCCGTGGTGCTGCACGTCACCGAGGACGTTTCGTTTTCGATCGAGCCGGCCGAACTCGTCCTCCCGAATCGGCCTGGCGAGAAGATCAAAAGGCAGGTCGTGTTCTCGAACGTCGGAAACGTCCCCCTCTCCGTGCGGACGATCGGCACGGTCGTCCTGGACGAAGAGCTCGCGCACTGCCGTGCTCTGCGAAGTGCTCTCGACGATGTTGGAGACTCGATGAAGAACCTCGATGACTTCCTCGTCGCACTGGGCAAGCGGTACAAAGCGATCTACGCCACGCTCGTCTTGAAGGTGCAGAATGAAAAGCTCACCGTCGCTCCTGGCGAGACGCGACCGGTCGATTTGACCATCACCCTTCCCGAGAAAATGGAGTCGCGGTCGCGCTACACGGGATACGCCGCGATCTCGACCGGCACGCTGACGTTTACCATCGTGCCGGATTGATCTCTGATTCCTGTTCGTTTCGATGAGGAGGCCGCATGTACGCCGCGTATGACGATTACTCACGGTCGCGTTCCGATCGCGGTCCGGCCATTTATTACGGGTACTGCGGCCGAACGGGTCGCTACCGGATGATGGACTTACCCGAGTACCTGTCCAACGTGCAGCAGGGCATGTCGCGCTGGATGTCGGACACGCAGACGATGTATCAGGACGTTGCCCGCGGCTACTATGGGCGCGGCCAGGGTGACGTGCGTACGCGCACCCGCCACGACGATGGCTGCGGCTGCCGCGACTGCCGGCACGACGACTGCCACTGCGAGTGCTGCGTGTGCGACGCCGACGTGCTGGTGCACGCGCGCTGCGGCGAGCTGCGCCGGATTCCGGTCACCTTCGAGAACGACACGCGCCGTGAGCGGCAGGTCAAGCTGGAACTCGACAAGTTCATGACGTCGGGAGGGCGCGATCTGGGCTGGCCCGCGCAGTTGTCCGAATCGGAGTTCACGCTGCGCGCCTGCGATGATCACACAGTAATCGTGTCAGTGCAGGTCCGTTGCGAGCCCGCCGATACTCCCGGCACTACCGACACCAAGTCAAATACACAGACGGGAGCCGCAGCCAACACACGCACCGGCAGCGTGGATCGCTGTGAGGTGGCATACGCGAAACTGCGCGCAGACGGATGCCTGATCCGGCCGGCCGTGATAGCGGTGGCGGTCCTTCCCGACGACTGCGACGCCTATCGACGCCCCTGCAGCTGCGGTTGCTGCCACTGATGCGGCCTCGGCGAGCCAACACGTGAGCCAACCATCGGACTGGGGTCTTCGCTTTCAAGAGCTGGCGGCGGAGGCAGGGCAGTTGTATGCCCGCACCCTCCGCCGCTACAACGAGGTGCTGGCTCGGGTGGCCCGTGGCGAACTGCAGCCAGACGATGTGCAGCGGCAGTTTCGCGAGTACCTGGAGGAACGAGCCACGGTCTCCACGCGCGAGCTCGTCGAGCTGAGCGTCGGCTTGCTGGCGGGTCTGCTCCATGTGGAAGCACGCTATCGGGATGGCCTCCTCGACGGCCTGTTGCCAGCGCAGGGACCGCCACCGCCTCCCCCGTCGCCATCGAGCATCGACCTCACGAACTGGTTCCAGACTCTCGCTACCTACGCCGCCGAGCAAAGCTCGCGCAGCATGGCGCGTCACCAGCAGCTCGTCGATCGCGTCGCGGCGGGAGAGATATCGCCCGCCCTTGTGCAGGAACAAGGCCGGCGGTTTCTCGAGGAGCACGCACCCGAATTCCTCGGCGATGTCATGACCCTCGGGCTGACGTTCGTGTCACAACTGCAGCAATCGTCGTCCGCGCTGTCCGACGGGCTGTACGATCGGGTGCTCGGTCCCGACATGGACCGAGCCACACGGCCGGAGCCGCCGATCTGCGTCGATTTGCGCGGGCCCTCTGGTTCGCTCCAGTCGGTCGGCGTGGTCGTCGAAAACACACGCCTGCAGTCGGCCGACGTGGTGTGCACCGCGTCGGAGTTCGCACCTCGTTCGGGAGGCCAGCGGTTCCGGCCGGCGCTCGAGATCGCCCCCTCGCGATTCAGGCTTGCACCCGGCGAACACCGCGACGTCGATATCCGCCTGCCGCTTGATCCTGCCCAGTTCGCCATGGGCACCGACTACGTGGCGACACTCTCGATCGAAGGGGCCGGCGAGCGGCCGTTGATCGTGCAACTGATCGCGCGCGCGGAGTCGCCGGCACCTTCCGCCAACGCGACGCCATCGGAGGTCGTCGCGCAACCAATCACCCGCCAGACGCCGCGGTCACGATCCGCCAGCGCCGCACGAAAAGGTAAGACGCAACGTTAGCTGCCCGCAGCTTTGACAACCGTTGCGATTGGGTCAATGCCTCCGTGGAGATGCACCACGCGCTCGACGTCCAGTTTCAGGCGCCGGATGTTCTCGACGAGGTTCACCGTGAAAGGCGGCGGGGCTGGCAGCGGCTTGGCGCCTGGCCGCGGGTGAAACGCATCGGCCTGCACGAGCATCTTCTGCTTCGGTAAATACGCCACGAGCAGCGTCTCGTCGTGCAGATTTCCCTTCAGGTGATGCAGCTCCATCGTCATCGTGGCATCGGTGAGGATTCGCTTCTCGCCAACGGTTTCGATCACGGGGTTTCGAGGCGAGCGGGCCAGGCGATCGGGCTCGAGCGTGAACGGGTTCTTGAGGATGCGCTCCCAATAGGGCTTGTTCTTCTCGTGGGTCAGGATCGGAATGCCCGCCGCGACGTAGCCCCGAACACCCCCAGAGTGATCGAAATGCTGATGGGTGTTGACGACATATCGAATCGGCTTTGACGGCAGGAGCTGTTTTACCGCTGCAATCGTGGCCTCGGTGCGATCGTCGTTCTGCGGGGCCTCGATGATGACGACGTGATCGTTGAACTCGACGAGGACGCTCATCGGAGCGCCGCCGTCGAGGAACCAGACGCCATCCGCAATTTTCTGCGGCTCGCTTTTTACGGGTGACGGGGTGGCTGCGGCCGCCGCCGGCCGTTCCGACATCAATAACTCGTTCGCCGCGGCACTGTTTGGCTGAACGTCGCTGACCGTCAGGTCCAGCGTCGGATGGCCCGCTTGCGTCTGCACGATGCGGGACGGAAACTTGATTCCGCTATAGTCCTTGTAGCCTGAGAAGACCGTCCTGACCGGCACATCTCCAAGCACGTTAGTGGCGAGCGAGGTCTCGACACTTTCCACCAGATTCTGATCGTTGAGCGTGCCGGTGATGGTGTGCTTACCAACCGCGAAGGAGATAGTGCGCCCCGTCACCTTCGCCTTGTTGCCAACGGCACCTTTGAGGAAGCCGTGAGGCGTGCTCCAGATCTGCACGAGGGCGGCGTCATTCCGTCCGTTCCGGAGAACGTTCTGAATGACATCACCTGGAATTGGCCGCATGCCGCCTTGCCCGGTCGATGGATTGAACGGGCCAGCGCCGCCACCGCGCGGCGGGAAGTCGACGTCCCGGCGAACCGTCTCTTCGCGCATCACCGGCGGCGTGTAATTGACGGAAGCCACGTATTTCGCCAGCTCGAACCGCGGCCATGGCGCACCGGGTCCCGGCGCCTGTCCAACAGTGAAGCTCGATCCGGATCCTGAGTACTGGATTGATTGCAGTTGTGTCGCGCCCATCGCGTTCGACGCCGTCGTGAGGACGTCCGGCGCCTGGGCACCGGTGAGCAGGGACATGCTCACCAGCGTCACGCCTGCGATAAAGGCGAACCGGGCACCGGAAGACGGGAGACCGGCGCTCACGACTACTTCCAGCTTGCGATCGCCTTGCCTTGCGACGAACCTGGCCCGAACTGGAACATTTCGATCCGCACGCCAGCGGGATCGGTGGCATTCGCAACCGACGAATCGTCGGGTCTCTCTCGGACATCCTCGACCATCACACCGCGCTGCTTCAACGCGGCGACATATGACTTCAAATCCGCCACATGCAGCCCGTAGTGGTTGAGGCCGGGACGCCGATTCGCATTGGCTGGCTGAATCTCGATGAACGTATCGCGGCTGGCCTGGATGTAGGAGAGGGTCGGCTGGCCCTGAGCGTTCCTGACCGTGAACCCTTCTTTGAAGCCCATCTTCTTCGTGTAGAACTCGAACGCCTCATCGAAGTTCTCGTAGGCGATGGCGACGTGGTTCATGTTGTTGACGCCTGGAAGCCGGTCACCTTGCGCCAGCAGCGGCGACATCACGGTCCCGATCGCGAGCCCTGTAACGAAGACGATCGCGGTACGCATTGGAATGCTCCTTTCCAGGTTGACGCGACGCCTGTTCAATTGGTGATTTTGGGATCTTTGATCGTGAAATCACAAATGATCCGGCCGTGTCATTTGTCGACGGCCTTGGGGATGATATCGAAGTATTTGTTGTTCTCGTTGCAGATGTATTCCAGGAGTTCGGTGTCGGGGCGCAGGATCAGCGGCAACGTGACATCCCACGGCTTCGTGTAGGCGCCCGTATCGTCGATCGTGATCAGGATGTCCATGTGTCCGAAGTCCTTGCGCACGAACTTCTCGGTGACTCGCAACTTGTCTGTCGCCGGCTTGCCGAAGTTATCGAGCCAGCCCCGGTCGTTGAACCCGGCAGTTTCAACGATGAACGTGTCCTTCTCCCACCTGCCGACGGAATATCCGAACCATGATGGGTTCATGTCCTCCGGCAGCTTGCGGCCGTCGGCGAATATCTGGCGGTAGGAGTGCACCGCCTCGTAGAGAATCACGACGAGATCCTTCTCGTGGAGCACCTTGAACGGATACGGCACGGCATCCGATCGCGGCACGCCGCCGACGATGCAGTTCGCCGTCGGGTCGTCTCGACTGTCGTTTGCACGGCGCTCGTTATAGAGCTTCTCCGCCCAGGGTTGGAATGGAACTGAACCCTTGGGAAGATTTGCGGCAAGGTCGCCGATCAGGATCGCGGCCGGTTGCCACAATCCAGAGAGATCAGGTTTGCCATCCGGCATCCGCGGCGCGGGTGCCGACAGGTTCGGCTTGCCATCCGGGGTGCGCGGGACTCCCGCCGTCGGCTGCTTGAGCCATTGCGCCATCACCGGTGCCGCACTCGCGAGACATCCGATTACGAGCGCAACCCCCATACGGGTCATTGATCTTTTCATTCCTCACCGCCTGCAACGCGCGGTCTGAAGTCCGCGCTCTACGGTTACTGCCGCTGCGAACCACCCTCACTGACAGGCAGCTTCGGGATGATGTCGAAGTACTTGTTGTTCTCGTTGCAGATGTATTCCAGCAGCTCGGTGTCCGCCTGAAACGCGAGCTGCTGCGTGACCGACCACGGCTTCGTATACGCCTTCGGATCATCGATCGTGATCTCGATGTCCATCTGGCCGAAGTTCTTGCGCACGAAGCGCTCGGTGACCTTCAGCATCTCGGTCGCTGGGCGGCCGGCGTTGTCCAGCCAGACGTTGTCGTTGAACCCGCTCGATTCGACGACCAATACATCGCCCTCCCAGCGACCCACCGAGTAGCCGAACCAGTTAGGGTTCGGATCCTTCGGCAAGGTGCGCCCGTCGGTAAAGATTTGTCGATACGAGTGCACCGCCTCGTACAGGATGACCATCATCTCCGGCCGCTCGAGAATCTTGAACGGGTAGCCGACGAAATCCGAGCGCGGCACGCCGCCGACCACGCAGCGGGCCGTCGGATCGTCGCGGCTATTGTTCGCGCGGCGCTCCTTGAAGAGCGTCTCCGCCCAGGGCTGGAACGGGACGGTCTCCCCCGCCTTCATCCCGCGCGTCATGTCGCCAACAAGGCCCGGCGCGGGACGCCAGAGTCCCGCCAGCACGGGCCGCCCGTTGGCCTGCCGAGGCGTGGGCGCTGACAGGTCGGGCTTGCCATCCGGAGTCCGCGGGATGCCCGCGGTCGGATGCTTCAACCACTGCGCAGCGATCGACGTGTTCATCACGACAACCGCGACAAAAAGAAACCGGAGGGCTTTCATGTGGTTCTCCCAGCCTATTACTCTAAAAACTCGCTTGTGTCGGTGATATTAGCGACGCTCATCCTCCGTGAGACCGGCCGTATCGTCGGCCGGATCCTCGCGGCTACTACCAACGCAAGCGAGCTGCAGTGTATAGAATTGCGCGCCGTGCTCGACAGGCACCGATTATCCCTTGGGCAGAGGGGTTGTCAAGCAAGGTCAATCATCATAGATTCTCGACAGCCGCTACGGCCGGAGGACACACATGAGACGCACTCGCTGCTACGTTGCCGTCCTGGCGCTCGCGCTGGGTGCGGTGTCGGTCGTTCCCGCTCAGCAGCTGGCACCTGATGTCATCCTGTCGAACGGAAAAATCATCACCGTCGACGAGCGTTTCTCGGTTGCGCAGGCCGTCGCCATTCGCGGCGACCGCATCGTCGCCGTGGGAAGTGACGCCGAGGTCGCGAAATTGGCATCCCCCGCCACCCGCCGCATCGATCTCCGCGGCCGTGCCGTCATCCCCGGCCTGATCGACAACCATATGCACCTGACGCGCGCCGGCACGACCTGGCAGTGGGAAGTGCGATGGGATGGAGTCGGGTCTCGTGCCGCTGCGCTCGAGAAGCTGCGCGCGCGCGCCAAGACCGTGGCGGCCGGTGAATGGATCTACAACCTCGGTGGGTGGGCGATCGAGCAGTTCGCCGACGATCCCCGTCCGTTCACGCGCGAGGAGCTCGACAAGGTCGTCCCGAACAACCCTGTCTTCCTGCAGGCCTCTTACTACGAGGCGTATCTCAATAGTAGCGGGCTGCGGGCGATGGGCATCGACGACAAGATGCCGACCAATGACTGGGTCGTTCGTGACAGTGCGGGCCATCCGACCGGCAGGATCACCGAAGCAGGTTTCCGCGGCATGGTGGGCAAGCTGCCGCAAGCGCCGCCAGCGGCGGTCGAAGCCAGCACGCTCGGAATGATCAGGGATCTCAATCGCGCCGGGCTGACGTCGTTCGGTGTCGCCGGATGCGATGCCGATCTGATCGGCCTGTACAAGAAGTGGGCGGCGGAAGACAAACTCAACGTCCGGACCTACTGCATCAACGGCGTCGGCGTCGGCAACACGGCCGAGCAGATCGACAAAGCGCTGCCCCGCATCGCCGAGATGAAGCTGTTCCAGGGTGACAACTACGTCGACGACATCTTCTATGGCGAGAGCGTCTATGGGCCGCTGCACGATCCGATGTTCATCAAGAAGTCGGATCCCAAGCCGGAGCAGCTCGCGCTGTGGAAAAAGATCGCGACCGAGATCGCCAAGGATCATCTGCCGTTGCACGTCCACGCCAACCTGACGGACACCATCGACGGCTTCCTCGATCAGATCGAGGCGATCAACAAGCAATACCCGATCAAGAACCTGCGCTGGGTGCTGGCACACGTGAATCAGCTCAATGCGTCCCAACTCGCCCGCATGCGGGAGCTGGGGATGTACGCAGCGGTTCACCCATGGGGCGTGATCAACGGCGGCATCAACCAGCGCGTCTTCGGCGATGCGGCGTACGACATGGCGCCGCTCGACACGATTCAGAAGAGCGGCGTCCAGTGGGGCTTCGGCAGCGATGGCAGTCGCGCGAATCAGATCCTGCCATTCACCACGCTCTACTGGGCGGTCACCGGCAAGATGGTGGGCGGGACGAAAGCGCTCCGTCAGCCGATCAGCCGCGAAGACGCGCTGATTGCGCACACGCGCCGAAACGCGTTCCTGGTGTTCCAGGAGAACAATCTCGGATCGATCCAGGCGGGGCGGCTCGCCGATCTCGTCGTCCTGGACCGGGATTACTTGACGATCCCGGCCGATCAGATCAAAGACATTCAACCGGTTATGACGATGGTCGGCGGACGGATTGTTTACGAAACGAAACCGTAGTCTGCACCATAGGCCGGGGCCTGCCTTTTGGACCCGGCAGGCCGGCGCGAGGAGACTGAATGCCCGCGTATTGGGTCGCACGCGCGAAGATCACTGACCCCGTTCAGTACAAGAAATACACGGATCTCGTGCCCGCGATCATCGCGAAGCACGGCGGCAAGATCCTCGCGCGCGGTGGCCGCTACAAGATCAATGAAGGCCCGCACGACTTCCACCGTTTCGTCGTCATCGAGTTCCCCACGCTCGAGCAGGGCGTGGCGTGCTTCGAGTCCCCTGAATATCAGGCCGCTGCCGCCTTCCGACGTGCCGGCGGCGGAGTCGTCGAGAACGTGATGGTCGACGGCGGCGACGCGACAGCGTAGGGCGGGTCTTGTTTTTTAGACCCGCCGGGTCCAAAGAACAGGACCCGGCCTACGGTTCCCAATCGCGCGGCACGTCGACGTAGGAACGATCGAGCTTCGCCATCGCATCACATCCGAGCAGTCGCATCGTGCGCACGAGGTCCGTCCCCAGGATCTCGATTGCACGCGCGACACCGGGGCCACCGGCCGCGCCAAGCCCCCAGGCATAGGCTCGTCCAACCAGTACGGCCCGTGCTCCGAGGCACAGCGCCTTGACGATGTCTCCACCGCGGCGAATGCCGCCGTCCATCAGGACCTCGACCTGACTGTTCACTGCGGCAACGACTTCAGGCAGCGAGCGCAGCGATGCCGCTACGCCGTCGAGCTGACGGCCACCGTGGTTGGACACGACAACGGCACGCGCTCCCGCATCGATCGCCCGTCGTGCATCGTCTCCCGTGTGCACCCCTTTGACGACGATCGGGCCTTTCCAGGCGTCGTGCATCCAGCGCAGGTCTTCCCATGTCACGAGCGTCTGCTCGAGCAGCGCACCGACATCACCGCACGGCATCGCGCCGACGTCCGGCAATTCGACGTTGGGAAACACGCGCGGGGCACCATCGGCAAGGAAGTCCATCACCCATCGCGGACGCGTGATGAATTGGCGCGCATGGGGCACACTCGCCCAAAAGCGCCCTTGCAATAGATACCGCACGCCGTGTCGAAAGTCGCGCTCGCGCATGCCAGCAACCGGCGTATCGATGGTCACGACGAGTGCGGTGTAGCCGGCTGCTTTGGCGCGTGCGATGGTTGCTTCGGCAACCGCGCGACCACCGGGGACATACAACTGATACCAGAGCGGACCACTGGCGCCTGCGCGAACCTCTTCGAGTCGAGTCCCTGAAAACGTCGACAGGATGTATCCAGTGCCGGCGGCATTCGCCTCGCGCGCCGCGTGCACTTCGCCGCGCGGGTAGAACATGCGGCAGAAGCCGACGGGGGCAAGCATGAACGGTAATGCCAGCTCGGTTCCGAGAACGGTCGTTCGCAAATCGCATCCGGGGACTGCCACACACTGCCGAGGGCGAAATGTCACGTCGCGAAACGCGCGAACGTTTTCAGCAAGCGTGACCTCGTCTTCGGCGCCGCCGTCGATGTAAGCAAAAACCACATCGGGCAGGCGGCGGCGAGCGAGGCGCCTGAGATCCTCGATGTTGATGACACGAGGAAACGAGACAGAGCGAGCAAGGCTCGCGTCGGATCGCATGTGCATGTCGGCCCGGCTAAAGCCGGACACTACGTGGGCGGACGCCGCAAGCCGTGCTTCGTGGCCTTTTCGAACGCGTGCGCGATCTGCAGCACGCTCCACTCGTCGCGATGACGGCCGACGATCTGAATGCCCACCGGAAGACCACCGGCTGTGAATCCTGCCGGTAGCGACATCGCAGGATTACTCATGAAGCTGACGTACCAGCACGATCGCATCCAATCGAGATAGTCGCCCATCGACGTGCCGGCAATCTCCTTTGGATATGGGGTCGTAACGTCGAAGGGCGACACCTGCGTGACGGGCAGCACGAAGTACTGGTACTGCTCGAAGAACTGACGGCTCTGCCCGTACGCCAACGCCTGCCTGGCCTGCGCTCGTCCGACATCGGCCGCCGTGAGCCGTTCGGCCTGGGCCACTTCGAACTTGATGGTGTCCTTCACCCACTCGGAACGCTCGCGGACGAGAGGCGCGTACTGCGCGTAGTTGCCGGCATATCGCAACACCTTGAATGCCTCGTCGATCCCGGTAAAGTCGGGCTCCGCTTCCTCGACGACGCAACCGAGGTCCTCGAACACCCGGCGGGTCCCGTCGACGAGGCGTCGAATTTCGGGCTCGAACGGGATCCCACCAAGCCCTCGCCACCACGCAACCCGAACGCCTTTGAAAGAGCGGTCGAGCGGTGCGCGAAACCGCGCTCCGTCCTCGTCGATCGAGAGCGGGCTTTGACGATCGGGACCGGCAATCGCACTCAGGAAGAGGGCGACGTCGGCGACCGAGCGCGCCATCGGCCCCGACACCGAGAGCGGTGACCACGATCCGTTGTTGCTCGGAACGCGCCCGGGCGAGGGCCGGAGGCCGACGATGTTGCAGAACGCGGCGGGATTGCGAAGCGAACCGCCCGTATCGCTTCCGTCCGCGATCGGCACCATGCCGCACGCGAGCGACACCGCGGCACCCCCGCTGCTTCCTCCGCACGTCTTGCTCGGATCGTAAGGATTGCGGGTTGCGCCAAAAACGGTGTTGAAGGTCTGCGATCCGGCGCCGAACTCCGGCGTGTTCGTTTTACCAAGCGTGATCGCGCCGGCCGCGCGGATACGTGACACGATCAGCGCGTCGCGGGTCGGCACGTGTTCACGATAGAAGGGTGAGCCGCGGGTAGTCCGGATCCCGGCCGTGTCGACGAGATCCTTGTGAGCAACGGGAAGCCCGTGCAGCGGCCCGAGCGTCGCGCCGCGTGCCTGCATCTCATCAGCTCGGGCTGCATCGGCGAGCGCGCGCTCGGCGACGAGCGTCACGATCGCGTTGACCTTCGGGTTCACTCGCTCGATACGCGCGAGATGTGCCGTCATCACATCACGCGCCGATACGTCGCGCTTTTTAGTGCGGGCAGCCAGTTCGACCGCACTGAGGTCGCACAACTCGTCGCTGGCACCAGGTGGCGGCGGCGCGCTCGCATACAGGTTCGCGCGCGCAGAGCCAACAGTGGCAACCGCACCGATCGCCTTCCCGAACGCCCGGCGAGTCATCATTCGGCGCCCTTTTTCTGTTCCGCGAGCCGCGTCTGGAACGTCTTCTCGCTTCGGTCCACGTACTGTTTGAAACCCTCGGGATCGATGAAGGGATTCGGGCCCCCGCCCTTTTCGAGCCGCGCGTACTTCTCTGTGAGGTTGTAGAAGTTCCCGTGCGCACCAAGGAACACGTCAACCGGAAGGGAGCGCATCACCTTGAAACTGCGAACGTAGTCGTCAGCGATCTCGGGGTAGTCCTTGTTGTTGACGAGCACGTACCCCGGGTTCACGCCGATGCTGCACGAGATCAGGACGTTATACGCCTTGTCAGCCTCCTGCGCGCGCAGCGTCCACGTCGTGCAACCCTTGGTGTGGCCTGCGGTCCGGTGAGCCACGAGCGTTGTCCCGCCGAGCTTCACGTCGTCGCCGTCGTGCAGCACGCGGTCAATCGGATGCTCCTTACCACCTGGCCTCATGGTGCGAAGAGCGGGCACGTCCTGCTCCATCGCCATGACCTGCGCCTTGGTCAGTTCTTTGACCAGCGCATCGCCCTCCATGTGGTCGCCATGCGCGTGGCTGCCCAGGAGAATCTTGACGTCGGTAAATTTGAACCCCAGTTTCTCGACCGCGGCGCGAATGACCGGCACCGTCGTCTCGAAACTGCTGTTGATCAAAATGTGACCTTCTGGCGTGGTGATCAGATAAGACGCGAGCTGCTCGGAGCCGACGTAGTAGACGTTGCCGATTACTTTGTGAGGCGGGAACGGTTTATTGAACTCCGCCTGCCGGTTCTGGGCGCGAATATCAATCGACACCAACGCAACAAGAACTGTGACCAAGAAAACGTATCTCATGACATTCACCTTGCACCTCACCTGTACCCTCGACTTTGCACTTCGTACCTTGTAGCCAGAACCTTGACCTGACTTTTGACCTTTGCCTTTGACTTTTGACCTAGTCTTCGCCTTTTGACCCTTGACCTACTCAGTAACAACGATCTGCCCGACAACCCACGGATGCTCCTTGCACATGTATGCGTAGTTGCCCGGCTTGTCGAACATGACGCCGCCGACATCGGCGGGGTTGAGCGGCCCCGTCGTCCACGATCCGTCTTGCGCGACGATGGTGTGGACCATCAGTCCGTTGTTGCGCCAAGTCACCTGCGTTCCACGCTTCACACGAGCGCGGAAGGGGCTGAAGGCGTATTCGTCAGTCATGTAGTGGAAACCGGTAAACCCGGTATCGCGAACGAGCGAAGCCGTTTCAACCTGTGTCGTGTCCGTAATCTGCCCCGGGAAAGGCTCCTGCGGTGGGCGGACGGGAGCGGACGCCTGCGCAACGGTCCCGCCCAGCTTGAATGCCCACACGCCGGCCGGAGCGATCGCGGCGATGTACTGCTCGCCGTCAATCTCGTATGACAACGGCGGTCCACCGGCTGCGCCAATCTGGAACTGCCAGAGCATGTTGCCGGTCCTGGCGTCGTAGGCCTGGACGTTGCCGTCGGGCGCCGACTGGAACATCAATCCACCCGCGGTCGTCATCGCGCCACTCGGCCGCCCGGGCCTGAATTCTTTCTTCCACACCACCTTGTTCGTCCGGCTGTCGATGGCCGCCAGCACGCCATGGGCGAGACTGTTGAGTCCCGGAACACGCTGATTAAACGTGTTGCTGAAGAACCAGGGATTCTCGTCGCGCCGCAACCAGCCGAGCGAGGCGTTGCCAGTGGCGTAAAAGTATCCCGTCTCCGGGCTGTACGCCATCGGCGCGACACGCATCCCGAACGTCGGTGTGAGCAGGTTCGCCTTTTCGACTGATGCCGGCGTGTAGTAGTCGCACCGCAGGTCGAAGCCGCGCGGCAATGACTCCTTCTTCCAGGCGTCGCATGGTGGTAGTGCGCTTTCCGCGTCAGCTGGGAACGGCTGCGTGGACGCCGTCCTCTGGAGCTTGTCCTGGGTGACCGGCCGCTCCTCGATTCTCGTCAGCGGCTTCCCCGTTTCGCGATCGAGCATGAAGAGGTAACCGTCGGCGCGCATGGCCGCGATCGCTTTTCGAGAACGCCCATCGACCTGCGCGTCGTATAAAACAGGCGAGATCGCGATGTCAGCCTCCCAGATGTCGTGGCGGATCACCTGGTAATGCCAGCGCAGCTTCCCCGTCTTCATGTCGAGCGCCACCACTGCGCAGAGATAGAGATTGGATCCCGGCCGTCCCTCGCCGGCGAGCTGCGGCACACCGTTACCGGTGACGTAGTAGACGACGCCGAGATCGGGATCGGCAGCGCCAACGAGCCACACTGCGCCCCCGCCGCGCTGCCAGATCGGACTCCCCTTCGGCCACGTTTCCGATCCGGGCTCGCCCGGTGCGGGTACAACGAAGAAGCGCCACGCCTCGTCACCTGTCTTTCCGTTGAGCGCCACGACCTGTCCACGCCAGCCGTTGTCGGCGCTGAGACCAACCGACACGAGGCCGCCGGCGTAAAGAGGCGCGCCCGAGATGACCTGTCCCTTATCTCTCGCTTTGTCACCGACGTACTTGTTCCAGACCAGTTCTCCCGTCCTTTCGCGAAGCGCGACCACGCGCGCATCGGAGAGCCCGACGAACACGAGCCCGTCGCCGACCGCCACGCCTTCACGCGCAGGCGCTCCCATGCCGGTCTGAAGGCCGGCCTGAAATCGCCAGATTCTCGCGCCCGTCTTGGCGTCAAGCGCGTACACCGACGGCGGTGCCGTGACGAACATCAGGCCGTCGTGGACGACGGGCATCGTGCGGGCGCCCGCCGGTGTGTCGAACTTTTCCGAAGTCCAGGCGCCGCCAAGCTTCGATATGTTCTGCGTGGTGATCTGGTTGAGCGTCGAGTGCCGCGTATTTCCCCAGTCGCCGCTGACCGCTGGCCACTGCTTGCTGGCCGGCTGCCGCGCATCGTCGCCCGTCTGCACTCCGACACCAACAGGCAAGGTAGCGAGACACATCACCACCGCGACCAACAACCGCTGCATGATGCCGCTCATATCGAGCTCCTGTTACTAAGTCGCACCGGAGGCAAGGTAGAGCGGAGGCTTTCCTGGCCTGAGCAAAGTCGAAGGCAGCCTCCGCGCGTGCCGGGCCCGAGGCAGATGATACGTACTTCTTCTTCGTCCTGCACCGCGCAAATCGCGTACTTACTCAGCGCGCGGCGACTACGGCGCGAAAACCGGCCGCAACCGATTGTCGCTCTGGCGGCACGATTCGGGCACCCGGATTTAGAATGAGCGCATGCCGTTCGACTCTCGCTCAGGGCACCCCGAGCAACGTCGAGGGGTGGCCGGGAGCGATCCGATGCCGTCCTCCCCGGGCGTGAAGCTCACCTACGACGACTTCGTGCAGTTCCCCGATGACGGGCTGCGGCACGAGTTGATCGACGGGGAGCACTATGTGACGCCCTCGCCAAATACAAAGCACCAGCGAATATCCATCCATCTCACTGTGCTCATCGGAGGTTGGCTCGAACGCAATCCGATTGGCAAACTATTCCACGCGCCATTCGACGTTGTGTTCTCGAAGTACGACGTTGTAGAACCGGATCTTCTATACCTCTCCAATGCGCGAGCCTCCGACGCGCTGACGCCGCTACACGTTCACGGCGTGCCAGAACTCGTGATCGAGATCGGATCTCCGGGCACACGCAAGCGAGATGAAACGGTCAAGCGACGACTCTACGAGCGAACGGGCGTTTTGGAGTACTGGATAGTCGATCCCGAAATCGACACAATTCGTGTCTATCACCGTGAGACCGACCGGTTTGCTCGAGTCGTCGAGCTTTCAGCCGACGGCAACGACGTGCTCACGACACCGCTCCTGCCCGGTCTCGAGATCCCGCTCTCACGAGTGTTCAGGTCGTAGCTGGCTTTCCCAATTCCCACTTTGCAAGGATGTGGCGGCGGCGTTTGGGCGTTGGAATTTTGGAGATGGGAGTTGACGGTGTCGCTACTGCCGCTGGTACCAGACGATGTCGTCGATGTCGTCTGGACGATCGGAATAGATCACCCGGTTGTCTCCGATTGCATGCATCGGGGTCGTCGGCAACTCGACGAGCACGTTGTTCGAGAGCAGGAACCCACTTGGCCGTAACATCGACGCGATGTTGGCGAGCGCAAGCGACTGTTCGAAGACGTTGTAGTAGACGAGGACGTTGGTTGCGATGATGAGGTCGAACCGTTCATCGTCGGCCAACGGCGCGAGCCGCTCCAGCACGATGTTCACATCGCGTACATCGATCGACGGGATCACTTCGGGACGAATGCGTATTGCGCGCATGTCGACGCCCTCGGGAGGTAGTGGCACTCCTGACGTTTCTTCACCGATGCGGCTGCCGAACGTCTTCCAGAACTCGAGCAGACTCGTTCGCCATCGATTATCCCGCTCGCGTGGCAGGACCACGACGTAGGGATCACCCGTACTCGCGCGTCGGCGCGCCGCCTGAAGATGGAGGTTCACTCGCGGACTCAGATCGAGCGTCGTGAGACGCAGATCATCCGCCTTGGCGAGCCCAAGCCGTCGCAGCGAGTTGATCACGGAAAACGGCTGGGTCGTCTGCTGTGGATAGAAATCGTAGCCTTCGGCCTTGTCCGTAAAGTCCAGACCTGGCCCGATGACGCCAACCCGGCGCACCGCTCCCTTCCCCAGCATCCCCATTGACGCAAGCGCCTCGAGCGCCTGATCGATGGCGAAGTCTGGCCGGATCGAGGTATCAGAGGAGAGCCCGCGAGCGCGGTACAGACTCGATCGCACAGCGAACTCCGGACCGTCTGGTCTCGATCGCACTGACTCGATTGCGCGGACGTAACCGTCGATCTCAGCAGCGACACGCGTCAGGAGGTCGGTGAAATAGATCCGCGCCTGCTCTCGACCGGATGGCGTCGACGGATCGATGCCGCGTCGCTGCTGGACCAGTTCACGAACGAACATGAGCCGCTCGTTGCCGCCGGGCGCCGCGATGCCGGCGACCAGATCGGCGGTGCGTCCACGCACGATCTCGGCCGCCCGCCCAGCGCCTCCTATCCTGGCGCTGTCGTTCGGCGTGCGGGGCAGCCTGGTGAAGGTTGTTCCGAAAAGAAGAAGGTTGACGACCGAGTCTTCGTCGCCGCGCTCCAATCGCGCGCGAATCTCGAGGTTGCGGCGGGACACCCAGTCGACCCACCCCGATTCGAGCTCTGCTGAGGGTCTGCCTGCGAGCTCGGCCGGCAAGCTTGCGGCGAGTCGCTCGAGGATCGGCTTCGCTTCCGGGTACGGAATCAGCGCCCGCGCCGTGGTGCGCTCTTCCTGAACGGCTGACGCACTCTGGCCGCCGGCGCCGACAACAAGCGGGCCCAGGCCCACGACTGCGACGAAAACGGGCCAGGCGGCCGATCGGACCACGCGCGAATTGTAGCGTCGAGTCATCGGGCTGCGTGGTACCATCCGCCAGGCTTCATAACGTTCTCAATGTACGGCGTTCGGACTCGTGCAGGAGACCTTGCCATGCGTCATCGCCTTCTTACCTTCCTCGCCGCCGCCATCGTTGGCGCGGCCTTCCTACTTCCGGCGACGGCCGTCGCTGGACAGTCGACGACGGCGGTCGCTGGACAGTCGCAAGGAAGCGCTGCGGCGGCTCGAACGACTGACACGAAAAGCTGGAAGCCGGCACGCACCGCGTGGGGCGACCCGGATCTGGCGGGCATTTATTCGAATAGCGACGAGAGCGGCATCCCATTCGAGCGTCCCGCTCAATTCGAGGGACGTCGTCTCGAGGACATCACACCGAAGGAACTGGAGGATCTCCGGGTGGCGCGACGAGGTAACACCGCCGCGAACTCCGTGGCCGAGGATCGTCCGGTGGACCGCGAAGTCTTCTGGGAGAACCTCAATGCGGTGAACAGTCGCGCGTGGCTCGTCGTGGATCCCGCGGACGGAAAGATCCCGCCAACGACGCCCGAGGCGCGAAGCCGGGCGGCGGCCCGCGCAGAGGCGCGGAAAAAAAGCGGCCGCGGACCCGCCGATGCCCCAGAGGACCGCAGTCTGTACGACCGGTGCATCTCGCGCGGACTACCCGGCTCGATGATGCCGGCGATTTACGGAAGCTCGTACGAGATCGTGCAAGGGCCGAACTTCGTGGCGATTGTCTACGAGATGGTTCATGAGACCCGTGTGATTTCCCTCGATGGCCAACCGCACGTGGGACAGAGCGTCAGGACGTACATGGGCGACGCGCGCGGACGTTGGGAAGGCGATACGTTGGTCGTCGAAACAACCAACTTCAAGGACCAGATTGCGTACCGAAACTCGAATGGCGAAAGCCTGCGGCTGATCGAGCGCTTCACGGCCACTGGTCCGAACAGCGTTGAATGGTCGGTCACGGTCGACGATCCGACCACATGGACGAAGCCGTGGACCTTTGCCATGAACCTGACCAAGAAGGATGCGACGCAGCGGCCGTTCGAATATGCCTGTCACGAAGGCAACTACGGCCTGCGGAACATTCTCAGCGCGGCGCGCGCGGAAGAAAAGGCTCAGCAGGCGGCGAAGCCTGCCAGCGATAGCCGATGATCTTTCGCCGTGAAGAACAGGCTATTCATCATCGCCGCTCTCTGGCTCGGCGCAGTGACATGGGTGTTTCCGCAGTCGGCAGGCTCTGGCGCCGCCATCCCGGGCGCGACTCCCGCGCGCGCAAGTGCGCCGTCGGCGCATCGGGACGTCGTAGCCACATACTGCACGTCCTGCCATAACGAGCGTCTCAAGACCGCCGGGTTAGCCCTCGATCGCATCAGCATCGATGACGTCGCTGGCTCGGCCGAGATCTGGGAGAAGGTCGTTCGGAAAGTACGCGGAGGTCTGATGCCGCCGGCTGGCGCGCGACGGCCCGATGCACGCACCAGAGACGCGTTCGTCACGTCGATCGAAACCGAACTCGATCGCGCGTGGGCGGCCCGTCCCAATCCAGGGCGGCCACTGCTTCGCCGGCTGAATCGCGCGGAATACGGCAACGCCGTCCGCGATCTTCTGGCGATGGACGTCGATGTCGCGGCCCTTCTGCCCCCGGACGATTCCGCCTACGGCTTCGACAACATCGCCGATGCTCTGAACGTGTCGCCTGCGCTGCAGGAACGCTATCTTGCGGCGGCCGAAAAGATCGGCGAGCTGGCGTTCGGCGATGCCGAGATGGGCATGCTCAGTGAGACGTATCACGTGCGCGGCGACGTCTCGCAGAATCAGCATCTCGACGGCATGCCCCTTGGGACGATTGGCGGCACGCGCATCAATCACTTCTTCCCGCGTGACGGCGAGTACGTCTTCCAGACCAGGCTGTTCCGGACCAATTTCGACAACATGCGGGGCATCGAGTACCCGCACGAGTTCGAGCTCACCATCGACGGCGCACGCGTCCATCATGCAGCGATCGGCGGGCCGGCGGATTTGGCCGCAGCGTTCGAACGACCGAAGGAAACGGCCGACGCGATCGATGAACGACTCGGCGTTCGCATCCGCGTCAGTGCGGGGCCGCACGACGTCGTGGCCGCGTTCATCGGCAGCGCTCCCACGGCGGACGCCACGAAGCTCCGCCCATTTCTCAAGAGCGCGTTCGACACGCTCGACTGGACGGGCCGGCCTCATGTCCGGATGCTGACGATCACGGGACCGTTCAACGCGACAGGATCGGGAGACACGCCGGCGCGACAGCGAATCTTCACCTGTCGCCCCGCGAGCCAACGAAACGAGGACGAGTGTGCGAGGCAGATCGTCACGACATTGGCCCGTCGCGCGTTCCGCGAACCGGTCAACGAAACGGACTTGCAGCCCCTTCTCGCCTTTTACAAGACCGGCAAACAGGAGGGCGGCTTCGACGTCGGCATCGAGCGCGCGCTGCAACTGATACTGGCGAGCCCGAAGTTCGTTTTCCGCCTGGAGCGGGATCCGGCAAATCTCAAGCCGGGCGCCGTGTATAAGGTCAGCGACTTCGATCTGGCATCGCGGCTGTCGTTTTTTCTCTGGAGCAGCATCCCAGACGAGGAACTGCTGGCTGAGGCAAGTGCGGGCAGGCTGAAGAATCCAGCGGTGCTGGAGCGACAAACCAGGCGGATGCTGGCCGATCCCAAGGCGCAGGCGCTGGTCAGCAACTTCGCCAGTCAATGGCTGCACCTCAGGAACCTGCGCAACGTGCAGCCCCATGCCGACGATTTTCCAGATTTCGACGACAACCTGCGCCAAGCCTTCCGGCGCGAGACGGAGTTGCTCTTCGAGAGCGTCATGCGCGACGACCGCAGCGTGGTCGATCTGCTGCGGGCCGACTACACGTTCGTCAACGAACGGCTGGCCAGACACTACGGGATCCCGAACGTCTATGGCAGCCAATTCCGGCGCGTCCCGGTGCCCGACGAGGAACGCAAAGGACTACTTGGACACGGCAGCATCCTGACCTTGACATCGCACGCGACTCGGACCTCCCCTGTCGTTCGCGGCAAATGGATCCTGGAAAATATTCTCGGTACGCCGCCGCCTTCGCCGCCGCCTGACGTGCCCACTCTCAAAGAAAACGAGAAGGGACAGAAGCCAAAGACGATGCGGGAACAGATGGCCGAGCATCGGGCCAATCCGACTTGTGCCAGTTGTCACAAGATCATGGACCCGATCGGTTTTGCGCTGGAGAACTTCGACGCCGTCGGAGCGTGGCGCACCGAGGACGCCGGTACACCGATCGACGCATCCGGTGAACTCACCGACGGGACGCATATCAACGGCGTCGTGGCGCTGCGAAACGCCATCCTCGCACGCCCTGACCTGTTTGCAGGGACGATGACCGAGAAGCTTCTCGTCTATGCGCTCGGTCGCGGCCTCGATCATCACGACATGCCGGTCGTTCGCGCTATTCTTCGGGAGGCCGCTGCGAAGGACTACCGCTTCTCGTCCCTCATCCTCGGCATCGTCGACAGCGTGCCGTTCCAGATGCGCGTAAAGATGGAGGCTCAGTAACGCTCTATGTTCATCACCAGGAAATCACTGCCTCGACGCACATTCCTGAGGGGCGTGGGTGCAACTGTGGCCCTGCCGCTGCTCGACGCGATGGTCCCGGCCGTCACCGCCCAATCGAAGACAGCGGCCAGGCCGCTGTTGCGGTTCGGCGCCGTGTTCGTACCGAACGGCGCCATCATGGAGCAATGGATCCCCTCGACGCCTGGGATCGGCTTCGAGTTCTCGCCGATCTTGAAACCGCTGGAAGCATTCAAGGACCGGCTGGTGGTCGTGAGCAATCTCACGCGAGCGAATCCCGGAGTGGTCGAAGGCGATCACGCGATTAGCGCGGCGGGATTCCTTACAGGGGTCTACCCGAAGAGGACGGAAGCGGAAGACGTCAGCGCAGGCGTATCAGTCGATCAGCTCGTGGCGAGGCAGATCGGTCAGGAGACGCCCTTCCCGTCGCTCGAACTGGCGACGGCGGACTTCACCGGTTACATCGGCGCATGCACCAGCGGATTCAGCTGTGGATACATCAACACCATCTCGTGGAGCTCACCGACCACGCCGCAGCCGATGGAGTTCAATCCACGCACGGTGTTCGAGCGCATGTTCGGCCGGCCCGGCACGCCGGAACAGCGCAGCGCCCGCCGGCAGCGCAACCTGAGCGTCCTCGACGAGATCGCCAGGCAGGCCGGCGACATGCAGCGCCAGCTCGGCGCTCGCGATCGCGCACGGCTCGACGAGTATCTCCAGAACGTTCGCGAAATCGAACGACGAATCCAGCGCGCCGCGGCCGACAACAGCACGAATGTGACATCCGTGGAACTGCCAGTCGGCATTCCCGAGTCGTTCGAGGAACATGTCACGCTGATGTACGACCTGCTCGCGGTCGCATACCAGGCCGACCTGACACGGGTCGCCACGTTCATGACCGACCGCGAGCTGAGCGCCCGCACGTACCCGCAGCTCGGCGTCAACGAGCAGCACCATACGGTGTCGCACCACGGCAACGACCCGAAGAACATCGCCCAGGTGGCCAAGATCAACACGTACCACAGCACGCTGTTCGGCAAGTTCCTGGCAAAGCTGCAGGCGACGCCCGACGGCGATGGGTCGCTCCTCGATCACTCGCTCATCTTCTATGGCGGCGGGATGGGCAATCCGAATCAGCACGCGAGCGATCCGTTACCGATGGTGGCAGTCGGCGGCGGCGTCGGAAAGGGACACCGGCATGTCCAACTCGCGCCGCGCACGCCGGTTGGCAACCTGTGGCTGACCGTCGCTCAGAAGTACGACAGCCCGATCGCGCGGATCGGCGAAAGCAACGGCACGATCGATTTCTTCTGAGGGGCCTGACGATGCGCCTGATAACTCGCGCTGATCGACGATGGCCAGGAGTCTGCCTCGTCGTGATCGGTGCAGTCGCACTGGTGACAGCGGCCGGCACCGGTGCCCCGCTGATCGATGCCGTAAAGGCGGGGAATCGTGAAGCCATCCGTGCTCTGTTGAAGGATGGGACCGACGTGAATGTCGCCGAGGCGGACGGGACGACGGCACTCCACTGGGCCGTGCGCGCTGACGACGCGGAGAGCGTTCGCGCGCTGCTCAGGGCGGGCGCCAAGGCCAACGTCGCCAATCGCAACGGCATCACACCTCTTTCACTCGCTGCGCTCAACGGTACCCGCAACGTCATCGAAGCACTGGTCGAGGCTGGCGCAGACGTCAACGCGGTATTGCCACAAAGGCAGACGGCGCTGATGATGGCCGCGCGCGCAGGCCACGTCGATGCCGTCAACGTGCTGCTGTCGCGAGGCGCGGACGTGAACGCGCGTGAGCAGGTGCTCGGCGAAACCGCACTGATCTGGGCCGCGGCGGAGAACCACCCCGATGTAATCAAAGCGCTGGTGGCACGCGGTGCCGACGTGAATGGGCGATCGAATCCGTTGACGTTTCCGCGGGAAGAATACGGCGATGGCAAATCGGCCCGATTGACGGTCCTGCCGAAGGGGAACTGGGTGCCGCTGATGTACGCGGCCCGGCAGAACGCGAGTGGCGCTCTAAAGGCACTCGCCGAGTCCGGCGCCAATCTCAATGCCACCGATCCGGACAACATGACCGCCCTGAACGTAGCGATCATCAACGCCCACTACGATGCCGCGGCGCTGCTGCTCGACCTCGGTGCCGATCCGAACATCGGCGACATCACGGGGATGACACCGCTGTACGCCGCCGTCGACTTGAACACCTTCGCGGACACGCCGGGGCGGCCCACGCCGAAACCCTCAGGCAAGCTGGACGCCGTGGGCGTCGTGAAGGCACTGCTCGAGCATGGCGCGAACCCGAACGCGGTCCTGAGCGCACCGATCCTCGTGAGGGTGCACGATCGCGGCGACGGCACACTCGGCGCGGGCGCGACACCCCTCATGCGCGCCGCGAAGAAGGGCGACGTCGAGATGATGCGGCTATTGCTGGCTCGCAGCGCCGATCCCAGGTTGAGGACGAAGGCGGGAACCGAGGCGTTGATGTTTGCCGCCGGGCTCGGCGGAGCGGGACGCTTCACTGCGTACGAGGATAAGCAGGCGACCGAGGCCGATTTCATCGACGCTGCGACACTGTGCCTCGAACGCGGCGCTGACATCAACGCGTCCAGCGAGAACGGTCAGACGGCCTTGCACCTGGCCGTGACCGTCCGGGACGAGGCCTTCATCGCGTTCCTGATTGAACGCGGCGCCAAGGTCGACATCAAGGACAAGCAGGGCCGAACGCCGATCGACGTGGCATCGGGCGCAGGCGGACGCGGGCGCGGGCCGGCTGCCCCGGTTCGCGAGAGCGTCGTGGCGCTGCTGCGTGCCGCGATGAATCGCACGTCACCAAATTGAGCGATTGTCAGGCCCCTTTCTTTGGCTAGAATCGGCTCGCCCCGAACGGAACGCTCTCAGGAGGGTCACAGTGCGCAACTCGCTGATGTCGAACCTCGTGATCTTGCTCGTCCTAATACTCATAGCCACACCAGCATTCGCTCAAAGCAACAGCAACATCGCCGGCGTCGTCAAGGATACGTCCGGCGCGGTACTGCCCGGTGTCACAGTTGAAGCCGCAAGTCCTTCATTGATCGAGAAGGTCCGGACCGTCGTCACTGACTCCGAGGGGCAGTACAAGGTCATCAACCTGGTGCCCGGCACTTACAGCGTCACGTTCACCTTGCCTGGCTTCAGCACCGTCAGGCGTGAAGGCATCCTTCTCACCGCGGCGTTCACGGCGAACGTGAGCGTCGACATGCGCGTCGGCAATCTCGAGGAGACGATCACCGTCACGGGCGAGGCCTCGACGGTCGACGTCCAGAGCGTCGTGACGCAAAAAGTTGTCACGCGCGACGTGCTCGACGCCATCCCGACCGGGAGCAAATCAGTCGCTCACCTCGGTGTCCTCATCCCGGGTGTCGTCGTCAACAACCAGGACGTGGGCGGGAGCGCCTTCACGTCGTCGCAGATCGCCATCCACGGCGGACGCGCTGGTGAACAGCAGCTCCTTTACGACGGCATGATGTACAACAACGGACAGGGTCGCGGCGGTCAGTACACCGCCATCGCGACTAACGACGGGACCGTTCAGGAAATCAGCCTCGAGACCGGCGGACTCGGCGCCGAAAGCGAGATGAGCGGAATCCGCACGAACGTGGTGCCGAAAGAAGGCGGTAACACGTGGAAGGGCACTGTCTCTGGAGCTTTCACCAACGATGCGCTTCAGAGCGACAACCTTACCCAGGAGTTCAAAGACCAGGGTCTGCTGACGGTCAACACGGTCCACAAGATCTACGACATCAATCCCGGTCTCGGCGGACCGGTCGTGAAGGACAAGCTGTGGTTCTATGTGTCGGTTCGGGCATGGTCGGCGCAGCAGTACGTCGCGGGGATGTTCTACAACCAAAGCACGATTCCCTGGAGGTACGAAGCCGACACCACACGGCCGGCGCTCAACATCGAGACCAACGGTAACGAGAGCCTGCGGCTGACGTGGCAGGCGGCTTCGAAGCACAAGATCACCGGGCAGTATCAATACGGCCAGCAGGACAGACCCTTCTACGGCTACTCGCTCGGTCAGACGCTGGCGTCGCCGGAAGCGGCGTATGCCTCGAAGTCGATCCCCTCGTATCTCGGGCAGGTCGGCTGGAATGCCCCGATGACGAACCGCGTGCTCCTCGAGGCCGGCGCCGCCGTCGCCAACAAGAATTTCTTCACGTTCCTCCAGCCGATGGCCGGAAACAATCCGTCGTATCAGGAATCGTCCACGGGCAACTTCTGGGGGAACAGCCGATCGACCTACGGGCAGAACGCCAACTGGCAGATGAACACCCGGGCCTCCGCCTCGTACGTGACCGGCTCGCACAACGCGAAGGTCGGATTTACGTTCCAGCACCAGGAGTCGTACACGACACAGGAGATCAGCAACAACGGCGTGCTCCTGACACTGCTGAACGGCCAGCCACGCCAGGTCACCGTGTGGGCCACGCCCCTCTACCTGCGTGAAATCAACAAGGCAAACGTCGGCATCTTCGCGCAGGATCAGTGGACCGTCCGGAACCTCACGCTCAACCTTGGACTTCGGTACGACTACTTCAACTCGTACGTGCCGGAGCACGTGTTGGGACCAGGGCCAAACGTGCCTACGCGCAACGTCACGTTCGCGCCCGTCTACGACGTGCCAAATTGGAAGAACACATCTCCGCGCCTGGGCGCGTCCTACGATCTATTCGGGAACGGCAAGACCGCCGTCAAGTTCACCGCGGGCCGCTACCTGGAGGCGCCGCTCCTCATCAGCTTCACGCGCGTCGCCAATCCGGCCAGCGCCATCACCACCAACGCGACGCGGACGTGGGGCGACCTCAACGGCGACTTCCTGCCGCAGGAGAACGAACTGGGGGCGCTGAGCAGTTCCACCTTCGGCCAGAGCGTCATCACCACGCGGTACGACGATGAGGTTCCTACGGTCAGGGGATACAACTGGGAGGTGTCGACCAGCATCCAGCACGAGCTGATGACGCGCGTGGCGATGAACGTCGGGTACTTCAGACGGTGGTACGGCAACACGCGAACCACAGATAACGAGCTTATCGGACCGGAAGATCACGACCCCTTCTGTGCAACGGCACCGATCGACAGCCGGCTTCCGGATGGCGGCGGCTACCAGGTTTGCGGCCTTTACAACGTCTCGCGCGCGAAGTTCGGACAGGTCTCGAACGTGATGAGGCTCTCGAAGCACTACGGCGAAGACAAGGAAATCTATGACGGCGTCGACGTGTACCTCAACGCGCGGCTGGGACAAGGCATCGTGGTTCAGGGCGGCACGAGCACGGGCCGTACGCTCACTGACAGCTGCTTCGTCGTCGACTCACCGCAGGCGCTGCTGAACTGCAGGGTCGCGCCGCCGTTCCAGACGCAGGTGAAGGTGCTTGGCGTCTACCCGCTGCCGTGGGCCGGGATCCAGACATCGGCCACGTACCAGAGCCTGCCCGGACCTCAGATCACGGCCAGCCGCGTGTACACCAACGCCGAGGTCCGAGGCTCGCTCGGTCGCGATCTCTCGTCGGGCGTGAACGGTACCGTGACCGTCCCCCTGATCGCCCCCGGCACGATGTTCAGCGACCGTATGAATCAACTCGACTTCAGGGTTTCGAAAATCTTCAGACTGCCTGGCAACCGCCGCGTCCAGGCCAATCTGGATCTCTTCAACGCGCTCAACGCGAGCTCGGTGCTGGCGCAAAACAACAACTACGGACCGTCGTGGCTCCGTCCGACTACCATTATCCAAGGGCGCCTGGTGAAATTCGGCGGCCAATTCGATTTTTGATGCACGAAGGCCACGATCCTGCGACTTCTCCGGCGCCGCTCAGCGAGGACTTTTCAGCAACCGAATCTGCCAACGGTCAAGCCGTCGATTCGAACCGGCGGTGATGCGCCGAGTCACAATGACCTCCCGCATCAGCCCAAGATCCCTGTCGAAGAGATAAGTGCCGTCATCAGCCATTTCAATCGGCGGGAGCTTGGCGAGTTGCTCGGCGGAGATGGGCGCGCCCGCCTGTTTGGCCAGCGACTCCGTCAGGCGCACAAGCGACGCAGGATCGTAAGTGGTTGTCGTCTTCAACGATGCGGAGCTGGCTGTAGCCGACTCCATGTGGACCGTGAATCTCGCCGGGAGTGAACCGCCGCCGAGCGGGTTCGGTTGATCGATATCGACTTCCACGGCCTCGCCCGAGGGCAGCGACACGCCGTTCAGTCCGAAGTATGTTTCCGCGTCCCGCGCTGCAGACGCGATGAGCACTTCGGCTGTCAGAACCTGACCCATGAAGTCCAGAAACTGCTTCCGCTGCGCGTCCGGAACGCGAAGAGAAAGTTCGCTGACGATCGCGGCGACCATCGCCTTCAGCTTCGGCGCGACCTCTGCCTCATTCGCCATTCCGGTGAGCTCCCCGTCGGCGTTCAGATTCAACCGGAACTTGATGTCACGAAGCGCTTGCGAGGCGGCTCCAATGAGGGGATCCTGGGCGGCCTGCGGGTTATCGAGGACGGTGTCACCGGGCACCCACTCGATCACGAAACCGTCCGGGCTCGCGGAGATCACACGGACGTCGACCAGGCTTCTACCCTTGCTGCTCTGCTGCGGGCGCGAGGAGTTGTCGCGTGTACGGACGACCTCGAGCTGAAACGCGTCGCCCCTGCGAAGCTTCGGAATAAGCGTGACGTCCTGTGCAACGGCAGGCCCTGAGCCTGCAAGCAGCATCACAAGCGATGCGACGATTCGCCTTCGCATTTGCATTTCCGTTGTATCGACCTGATGAGGTTGCCGCCGTAGGACTGCGAGTCAACGCTAGCAAGCGCGCGCTTCGCGCTCGAAGCGGTCGGTGAACTGCTCGGTTGACACTTTGACCGCGACTTCTCGATAGAGGCGCGTATCATGGGCGCGATAAACCTGGCCCATTCCCCCGACGCCAATCTGGGAGGTGACTTCGTACGGACCGAGCCTGTGGCCCACCGAGAGAGTCGTGCAGTGTCGCGAATTCTACCGCGAGGATTATTCCCCCAGCCGCTGGAAAGGACACGTTCATGTCCATAGACGATCACCCACCGACCGGGCTGTCACGACGGGACCTGCTGACGCGGGCTGCAACCGGATTCGCTGTCATGGCGGGCGCGAGCATTGGCTCGATTGCATTTCAATCAGAGAATCCGCTCGCCGCACAGAGTGCCCCATCTGGTGACCTCGTTCTCGTGAACGGAAAGTTCGTGGACGGCCGTGGAGAAGTCGCCACCACTCTCACAATCAGAAACAGCCGCATTGCCGGCGTCGGCAAGACGGCTCCTCTTGCTCCCGACGCTCGTACCATCGATCTCGGTGGCCGCACGGTCATACCCGGTCTTTTCGATGGGCACGTGCACTACACACGCGCCGCCGTGAATCCCGGCTACGAGGCGCGTCGCATCGAGAGAGCGTTCTCGATCGCGGAACTGCAGGAAGCGATCGCCGAGCGAGCGAAATCAGTACCTCCCGGCGCGTTCATCACCTGCATTGGCGGCTGGAACTACAACCAGTTCACCGAGCAGCGACGGCCGACGAAAGCCGAGCTCGATGCGGCGGCATCCAAACACGGGGTCTACATCTCGGGCACGGGCGGCGGAACAGGCGCCATCACCAACTCTGTCGGCGTGGCGTTCTTCGAGTCGAAGGGCGTCGCCGTCGATAGTCGTACCGGCGCCGTCACGTCAGCCCCGGCCGCACTCGCAGCCCTCCAGGGCGTACAGACCCCCGAGGACAAGTTGCGCGGCACCGCAGAACTCAACGCGCACGCGAATAGCCTGGGACTCACCGGTGTGATCAACGGCGGGAACCTGGACGATCAGGAGTTCGCCCTGCGACTCTGGCGCGAAGATAAGCTCACTATCCGCATGCGACCGCTGTTTCCAGCTGATTCCCCGCAGCAGGTCGAGACACGCGTCCTCAACAACTTCAGCCAAGGCGGTCGCGCCGTTGGTGACGACCTGTTCCGCGTCGCCGGCTTCGGGGAGCGTATCGGCGGCACCGATACGATGTCGTCGCAGTTCGAGCCTACGGCTCGCATGATCGCGAAGTATGGCTGGCTGCTGCAGCAACACTCGATCACGATCAAGGAGAACGACTTCCATCTCCAGGTCTTTCAATCGATCGCGCGTGAGCATCCGATCGGCAAGATGCGATGGTCGATCATTCACTTGCAGAGCATCGACGACGGGCGGCTGAAAACGCTGAAGGATCTTGGTGCCGGTGCCAGCGCGCAGACCTGGACCTACTTTTCGATCGGCGGCGGACCTCCGTTCCGGCGCATCGTCGACTCGGGAATTCCCGCCGCTGTCGGAACGGACTCGACCAATGTGTCGGCCCTCGATCCCTGGCTGTCCCTCTTCTACATGGTCACGGGCCGAAACGTCACGGGACAGTTGACCAACGACGGCCAGCAGATTTCACGCGTCGAGGCGCTGCGTCTGTACACGGAGGGCGCCGCGTGGTTTTCCTTCGACGACCACCAGGTCGGTTCCTTCGTCGAGGGCAAGTACGCCGACCTTGCCGTTCTCAGCCAGGACTACCTGACGGTCCCGGATCAGATGATTCGCAAGATCGAGTCGGTGATGACGCTCGTCGGCGGGAAGATGGTTCACGCCAGCGGCCCTTTCACGACGATCCCGCGCACGTAACGCAACTGTAGGGCGGCACTTGGTCTGTAGACCCGCCAGCCCCTCCGCTTCGCGCTTGATGTTAGGATCGCGCCGGCAAGCCCACCCGACGCAAAAGAGAGCTTATGCGCCGCACCTGGATCCTGACGCTCGCGCTGCTCATGTGCGCACCACTCGGTGCCGCGCAACAGCCGGGGACCGCGCAACAACCCGCCGTCACGTTCCGGGCCGAGACCAATTTCGTCGAGGTTCACGCCATCGTCACCGACGAGGCGGGCGCGTTCGTGCGAGACCTGACGCGCGACGACTTCGAGATCCTCGAGGACGGCAAGCCGCAGACGCCGGCGGCGTTTTCGCTGATCGACCTCCCGATCGAGCGACCGTTTACGCCACCGGGTGCGACCGAGCCGGTCGAATCGGATGTCCGCTCGACGGCGCGCACCTTCAATGGCCGGATCTATGTTTTCCTGCTGGACGATTTGCACACCGCGTCCACACGCACGAATGCCGTGCGGGATGCGGCCAAACAGTTCATCCAGCGCTATCTGGGCGCCAACGATCTCGCCGCCGTCGTCTACACGAGTGGCCGGCAGGAATCAGGACAGGAACTCACGAGCAGTCCTCGGCTGCTCAAAGCCGCGATCGACAGGTTTCAGGGACAAAAGCTTCCCTCCGCCGGCGCCGAGAAGCTGGCCCTTCACCTCCGTCAGGCCGATAACGATGCCGCCCTTTCCGATGGGCCGCAGCAGACCCACAACCGGGAAACCGTCGAGAAAGCGGAAGCCATCAAGGACCCCTACGACGCGGAGCGCGGGCTCAACGCGCGCCGTACGTTGCAAGCGGTCGAGAACGTCGCGAATTGGCTGCGCGACGTCCAGGGGCGCCGCAAGGCGCTGCTGCTCTTCAGCGAAGGTCTCGATTACGACATTTACCAGCCGTTCAACCTGACCCAGTCTGCTTCCGCCATCGTCGCCGAGACGCAACAAGCGGCGGCGGCCGCCCAACGAGCGAATGTGAACGTGTATGGGATCGATCCTCGCGGATTGAGTCAGTTTGGCGAGCTGGTCGACATCGGCGCGCGCTCGGACTACCCACAGCTCGAGTACGGCACGTTCCGCGGCGCGCTTCACGAACTGCGGCTCTCCCAAGAGAGCTTGATGTCCTTGTCCGAAGAGACTGGCGGCCTGGCCGTCGTCAACGCCGGCGATGTCGTCGGCGGCCTTGGCCGGGTCGTGCTCGACAACAGTCGCTACTACCTGCTCGGGTACTACAGCGACTCGACGAGGTGGTCACGGAAGTTCTTGAAGATTGACATTCGAATCAAGCGGCCTGGCCTCAGCGTCCGCGCGAGACGCGGGTTCATGCCGCCCGATTCCCGCGCCATCGCGAAAGCGCGCGAAGCTGACGTCAAAGCCGGCACCTCGCCGGCGCTGAAGGCCGCCCTGAGCAAGCCAGTACCCATCGGCGATCTCCCGGTGCGGCTGTTCGCGGCTCCATTCAAAGGCACCGGCTCGAATGGCTCTCTATTGCTGGCTGTCGAGATCGACGGCAGCTCGCTCAAGTTCGTGGAGGACGACGGCCGCTTCAACGAAAAGATCGAGGTCTCCATTGTCGCGGCGGACCAGCGCGCGCGCGTGCAGGGCGGCGATCGACAGGAATTCAACTTGAGGCTGCAGCCAGCGACACGCGATCGTGTCAGCCGCACTGGTATTCGCCTGCTGTCACGACTCGAGCTCCCGCCGGGGCGCTATCAGATCCATGTGGGAGCGCACGAAGCGAGCGGCAACACCATCGGCACGGTGCCGTATGACGTCGAGATACCCGATTACGCCAAGTCGCCGTTTGAATTAAGCGGAGTCGCTCTCACCTCGTCCACCGCCGACTTGTTTGTCACATCCAATCCGGATCCGCTGTTGAAGGACGCGCTTCCGTCTGCGCCGATCGCGACCCGTAGTTTCGGTCCGGAAGAAACGCTGACGACGTACTCGGAGTTGTACGTCGCTGCCGGCGCCGCGCGTGCGCTGACGATGATGACGTCGGTGCAGGACGCGCGATCGGGGAAGACGGTTTTTCGGAACGAGGACCGTCGCGCGGTCGATGCATCGACGCGGCCGACGACGCACGGGTTCAGCACACAGGTTCCACTGAAGAATCTGTCAGCAGGGACTTACATCCTGCGCGTCTCCATTCAATCGAGCGTCGGGGGTAACGCGACGGAGCGTATCGTGCCGTTCGACGTGAGATAGGTCGCGGGGTGAGCGGAGAGCGCAGAGAAAAAATCAACGCAGAGAACGCTGAGTGGCGGAGGGGCGCAGAGAGCTGCCACGCGTGACTGCCGGCCTACGGCCGGCCACATGGATCGCGGAAAGGCCGACCGCAAGCGCCCGATGAATGGTGGGGGCGTTTGCGATCGGCCTTTTCGCGATC
>Ga0075418_10000363_pt1 | contig 46581 bp, 37 predicted proteins | sample SoiMetdeltSBSDD2_FD_81776 | JGI IMG/M metagenome (GOLD analysis project Ga0075418, IMG submission 81776) | Bulk soil microbial communities from a Populus tree surrounding site in Tennessee, USA - Soil MetaG P. deltoides SBSDD2 | ecosystem: Environmental > Terrestrial > Soil > Tree plantation...
CTGCGCGATTTCCTCGGGATCGTTCGCGCCGCGGGCCTGGCGACGCTGGTGCTGCTGTGTGTCGACAGCCTGATCCCCGCGCCGATGGCCATTCCGTGGCCCGTGCTCGTGGTCTACTTCTTGTTGTCGACGGCGCTGCTTTCCGTGTCCATGTTCACGCTGCGCATCTGGCGCGAGAGTCCGCTGGCGCAAGCGCAGCGCTTCGAGAGCGGCGCGACCCTGCGCCCGGTGGTCGTGTACGGCGCCGGCCGTGCCGGCAGCATGATGGCGCGCGAGATCCTGCAATCGCCCGAGCTCGGCTACGAGCTGCGCGGCTTCATCGATGACGACCCCGAAAAGTGGGGCAAGGAAATCCACGGGGCGCGCGTCCTCGGCGGCAGACACGATCTGGTGCGTTACATCGGCCCGCAGCTGCGCGAGCTGGTTCTCGCCATTCCATCTCTCAACGCCGATGCGCGCCGCGAGATCCTCACCTGGTGTCGCCGCGCTGGCGCGCACGTGCGCATCGTTCCCGGCCTGGCGGAGCTGCTGCGCGGCACCAGCGTCGTGCAACAGATTCGTGACGTGCGTGTCGAGGATCTCTTGCCGCGCGAAGCGGTCGAGCTCGACGACACCCCCGTGCGTCATCTGCTCGAGGGCGAAGCCGTGCTCGTGACCGGCGCGGCGGGATCCATTGGCTCGGAGCTCTGCCACCAGATCCTGCGCCACGTCCCCACCGTCCTGCTCTTGGTCGAGCAGTCGGAGAGTCGGCTGTTCTACCTGGAGCGCGACCTGGAGAAAATGGTGCACGGCGGGCGCACGCGTATCGTGCCGCTGGTGGCCGACATCGGCGACCGCGAACGCATGGAGTCGATTCTCCGCATGCACCGGCCGACGCACATCTTCCATGCCGCCGCTTACAAGCACGTGCCGATGATGGAGCACAATCCCTACGAGGCCATCCGCAACAACATCCTCGCCACCCACAGCATCGCGCTCCTGGCCGATCAATACGGCGTCGGGCGTTTCACCTTGGTTTCGACCGACAAAGCGGTCGAGCCCACGAGCGTCATGGGGGCATCGAAGCGCGCGGCCGAAATCATCGTCCGCGAGCTGAATCGCGACAGCCGCACGTGCTTCGTCATCGTGCGCTTCGGCAACGTCCTGGATTCGGACGGCAGCGTGGTGCAATTGTTCAAACAACAGATCACTGCCGGCGGTCCGATCACCATCACGCATCCGGACATGGAGCGCTTCTTCATGACCATCCCTGAAGCCGCGCGCTTGATCCTGCAAGCGACCGCGATGGGCGAAGGCGGTGAGGTCTTCGTGCTCGAGATGGGCAAACCGGTGCGCATCCTCGACCTGGCACGGACGCTCGTCGAACTTTCGGGTCTGCGCTTCATGGAGGACATCCAGGTGCATATCAGCGGCACGCGCCCCGGCGAAAAACTCTCCGAGAAGCTCTTCTTCGAGCACGAGCACAGCGAACCCACGAACGTGCGGCAGATCGATCGCGCGCGCCTCGATGGCGGGCAGCCGGTGGACCTGCGTTCCTTCCTGCACACGTTGCACGAGCTTCTGCGCACGACACCCGAGCCGAGCGAGCTCGGCACGCGCTTCATGACCTTGATGCGCAGGCTCGACTCGCCCGCCGAGGCCCCCAAACGCGAGCGCGACGACACTTCACAAGTCGTGCCCCTGCGACGCTCCACGGGGACACGCGGCGGCGCCTGAGAACGCCCGCGATCAGGCGTTTTGGCAACGAGATGGCAACACTCGTGCGGCTCGACTCGAGCACCGCGACCGGGCCTCGATCCAGTTGCCCAAGATCAACGGTGAACATGCAATGACGGAGGTCTTGAACACGGCCGCGTGACCATACTACGCTGGGGATTGCCGCAGGCCGCGCACGAAAACGCGTTTCCACTGGCAACGGGACACGACCGTCTCCCAGCACGAGGACGATCATGGGAATGAGGTCAGACGAACGAAGCTGGTGGCGCGCGGAAGGGCTGCTCCAAGTCGTCAAGCGCACGGCCGGGAACCAAATGTATCGTCACCCAGCCCTCTACTCGCTGCTGCATCGCCCCACTCGCCTGTGGGATGCTCCGGACGCCGAACAGAAGAACTCCGCAACCTATTGTCGTCAGGTCTTCGAGCTCCTCTCGGACGCTTGCCCGCCGGTGGGCCGCGTCCTGGAGATCGGCCCAGGGGCTTCGCTCGGTGTTGCCCGCCTCTTCGCCCAACGCGGGCACGAGACCTACGCGCTGGACAAGTTTCCGTGGCACCACAGTGACCACTTAGAGGGGCTCTACGAACAGCTGGGTGTCAGAGGCTGTGTGGTCGATCGCTGCATGGGAGCCGCCGAAGCCATGCCATTCCCCGATGGATGGTTCGCTTTTGTCTATTCGAACTCCGTGCTGGAGCACGTGCGAGATCCGCTGCGCGTGGCCCGTGAGATCGCTCGTGTGCTCATGCCCGGTGGGGTGACCGCGCACAATGTCGACGTCAACGACCACCGAAACTACGCTCGCCCGTTCGAGTTTCTGCGTGTGCCTGCCTGGGCCTGGGAGGCGATGTACTCGCACAAGCCCTCGTACCAGAATCGTCAGCGTGCGTCGCAGATCGCCACCGCTTTTCGCGAAAACCTCCCTGTGGTCGACATCGTTCCGGGGCGAACCCTGATCGCGGATCTCGGGACCCCGAGTCGCTTCTGTGCCCCGTACAGCCAAATGTCTGCAGAAGAACTCGCCGTGGTGAACTTTTTCATCGTGGCTCGTTCTGCGGAGTAGGGCGCGCCTCAGTTGGAATGGACCCGTAGAGCAACTCCCCCGGCCAGGAGAACTCTTCCTCGATCACGCGCGACAACCATGGACGACCTACTGCTCGATTTCGTCCAGGTCCGGCGCCCGAGCGCGCTGCGCGCCGGCACCAAGATGGGTGTGTGCATGCGCCAGCGCAGCTTCCACGACCGCAACACCCATTTCCCGGTGCATCGCCGCATTGGGGTGTCCGTCACGCGGGATTTGGAAGTGCGCGCTGTACTCATGCTGGTCGAGCACTTGCGCGAACAATCGCGGCCCGACGTCGACGAAGAAGAGCTCCTCCGCCCCTGCCAACGTCCCGAGGACGTGCATCAGCCCAGGAGAGGGTTGTTCGCCGTGAAACGCCGGGAAGAACAGGATCGCCACGTGCGCGCCGCAGGTCTGGGCCATGGCGACCAACTCGGAGGTGACCCAGCGTGCGAGCGCCGTGTCGCTCAAGGCCGGCGGCGGTGCGAAGCGGGCGCGCACGGTCGCCGGGTGCAAGGTGCGTTGCAAGTCCTGGAGCGCGAGCGGGAGCAACAGGCCAAGCTTGTCGAGGTCAAAACGGAGCGAGCGGTTTTCGAGCTTGGCAGTGTAGTACTCGGCTTCGATGCGCGGCGACAACGCGAAGATCAAGCGATTGTTGAATTGCGGCCGCAGCCGCTGCGGCTGCGCGGCGCGCGTCGTCAAGTACGTCTGATAGACGGTGATGTCGGTCCGCGGTTGCCGCGAGCGCTCGAGGTGGAAGTTGCCGTAGGCATAGACGATGAGCTGCGGTCGCAGGGTGTCGATGTGCTGGCGCAGGAGCTCGACGCTCGACACCGCCGAATAGGCACACACGCCGAGATTGGCAGCCGCGAGCCCAAGACCTGTGGCCGCGACCTCGACCCAGGTGCTTTCGGCGGCGACTCCATGCCCGAACGTGCACGAGCAGCCGATGCCGGCGAGGCCGCCGCTCACTTCATCCGGGTTTTCGTCCGAGAGCGACACGCGGAAACCCGATGAATTCGTGCGGACGGCGATTCTCCGCGCGGGCTCGCGCACGCCGTCCTGCAGTACGGCGATGCCATTGCGGTTGGGTGCCAAACGAAACCCGATGTCGTCGTCGGCGGCGTGGATGCCACCGAGGAAGAAAAACTCGCGCGCAGCGAACGTCGCGTGATGCACGTAGACGCGGTAGGCGAGGAACAACCCCGCCGCGACGAGACCGGCGCCGAGGTAAAGGCTGACGAGCGCCACAGCTCGGCGTCGGGTCGCCGGACGCACATTGGGGCGGGGGCTCGAAGTCTGCAGCACGATGGATCTCTTCAGTTGGAAGGGCGACCCATTATGCCGTCGCAGGCAAGTCGTGGCAACTGCCGAGCGTCGACACGATGCCGCTGGCCAGGGTGCGTGCGCTACGCGGTGATTCGGCCGCCAGCGGGCGCGATGCGGCATCCCCTACACTGACGTGCACCGGATCGTTCGCCGCGTGCGGTTCACCGCCCTGGGTACCGGCAGGGCTCACAGCCCGAGCCCTGCGCCGATGGGGAGGCCTCGTGGGAATTCGACTGCGAACGTTCGCTCTGGCGGCGGCAGGAGTCGTGTCGTTGGCGCTTGGACTTTGGATGCGATGGATGCCCCCGTCGCATTGGCTCGAAGCGTTCACCGTCGACGGCCATCTCGAGCCCGCCACGGCGCGCTTCGCCGACTCGTGTTGGATCTTCGCCTGTATCGCGGGCCTCGTACAGTGCACCGCGGCGTGGAGTCGGTCCTTTCGCGCGGCGCTGGTCGGCACCGTGCGTGGCGCCCTTCCCCGTGGCGGAACCGCTTCGGGCTGGGTGATCGCGGCACTGGCCTTGGCGACGTTGGTGGCGCGCCTGCTGGTCTCGGCCTGGAGCGATATCGGTCTCGGCGATGATGGCGCCCGTGTCGCCTGGCTGCTGCGTTGGCTGCGGGACCCGGAGTGGGTGCCGCGCGAGCTATGGGCACCGGGACATCTCTACTTGCACGCGCTCGTTTGGCTCGTCGTCCGCGACGCGGTGCGCGCTGGGATCCTGCTCAGCGCTCTGGCATCGGCGGCCACAGTCTGGCTCCTTGGGCGTGCGGTTCAACGCGAGTGGGGAACGCAGGCCGGCGTGCTAGCGGCACTCCTCGTCGGCGTGCTTCCGGTCGCCAGTGCTCACGGCGCCACACCAGACGTCAACCCCGTGTTCGCTTGCCTGTGTGTCGCAGCGGTGTGCTGCGTGGTGCGCGCGGCGCGCGGCAGCTCGGCGTGGTTGCTGTGTGCTTGGGTGTGCGTGTTCTTCGCTTCGTGGAGCCGCTTCGAGACCTTCATCCTGGCACCGGCGTTTGCGGCGCCGCTCTGGCCACACCGGTGGCGCGCGTTGGTGTTCCTGATCGCCTGTCTGCTCCCGGCGCTCGCGTGGGGCATTGCCGTACAGATGGCGCACGGGGATGCATTGCGCATGTTTCGCACCCTGCAGGTCGACCCGACGTTGATGCGGCCGCTCGCATCGCGACTTTTCGACCTGTTGTGGAGCGCGTGGCTGGGGGTGCCGCTGTCGGTGGCGCTGCTCGGATGTCTGGGGGCGTTGCGGTCGCTGCACCATCGTCGCGGCACCGAGTTCCTGCCGCTCGTGTGCCTGCACCTGTGCAGCTTGGCTGCGGCGACCTGGAGCACGGGCACGGGAAATCAACCGCGGTACTTCATCCTAGCGGGCGCGATCGCTGCAGCCTATGCCGGTGTCGCTCTCGCCGGCGCCTCGCGGACTGCCCGGGGCTGGGGTACCGCGTTGCTCGTCGCCACTCTCATCGGCATCCCATGGACCACGGCACTGTTTCCGCATCCCGGAGAACTCTGGATTCGCCGGCTCGACCGCGTGCGCGCCGTGGCGGACTGCGTTGCGGCTCAGCGCGGGGGGGCGAGTGAGCCGGTCGTGTGGATCGCCGACGAGGCGGGATACTTCTTCCTCTGTCGTGAGCACGTGGCCATCGAGTGCTATCATGCCATGCCGCGGGCGGAGAGCGATGCCGGAGCCATCCTCGCCGCGCTGCACGGCCAGCCCACGGTCCTCGTGTGCGTGCGTGACAACGCCGAATCGCGCCGCCGTTGGCAAGCGTTCTTGCAAATCGCGTCGGCATCCTTCACGGCGGACTCCGTGGAGACGTTCTGCGCCGACTATCGCCTCGCGCGCTTGTCGCGGCACGACGAATGAAGGGGAGACATGGGGAGCACGTTGCTTCTGAGTGCACTGTTCGTCCTGGCCACCGCCAGCGCCAACGTCATGCAGAAAAAAGCCATGACCGGGTCTCTGGCCGTCGTCTCGCTCGACACACTGCGGCGCTTGGCGGCGAATCCCTACCTCTGGGGCGGGCTCGGTTGCTGGGCGTTCTCGCTGTCGATGTATCTCGTCATCCTGTCACGCGTACCGCTCAACGTCGCTGCGTCGATCTCGACGCTCAATTTCATCGCCGTCCTTCTCGCCTCCCGCATCGTCCTCGGTGAGCCGATTCCACCGCTGCGCGTTCTCGGCTTCGCCTGCATTCTGCTGGGGATGTCCATCGTCGCCTTCACCCAGCGCCGCGGTGCGTGATGCACTCGAAGCAGGGGCCTTCGCCGCGCCCAAACCCATCGCGGCGTGAGACACGCGTGCATCTGCTGGCGCTCTGCATCCTGGCAGCTGCCTCGGCTGCGCTGTTCATCCAAGTACTCGACACGGGGTTCTGGAGCCCCGAGGACGCGAGCGACCTACGCAGCCTGGTCGAGATGCAGGCCTCCGGCGAGCTGCAACTCGATTTCCGACCGGCGATCGCGGGGGGATATGACACCAACCCGGTGTTGGCGTTCGAATTTCGCTCCTTCGGCATGGACGCGCGAGCTTATTACATCGTCAACTTGATCGTGCACGTGCTGAACGCCTGGATCGCCTACGCGCTGGTCATTTCGCTGCTGCACGACGCACCGGCGGCCATCCTGGCCGCGGTGCTCTTCGCCGTCGGCGTCGGCAGCTACGGGAAGAACCTCATGTTCGCGGGCGGCATCTCGAGCCTGCTGTATGCCATGGTGGTGTTGTCCGGCACGCTGCTCTACGTGTGGAACGAGCAGAAGAACCGCGGCCGGCCCCTGGGGCTGTTCGCCTTCGGCTTCTTCGGCATCTTCGCGCTCAGTCTGTTCATGCGCGGGGGCACATTCAGCATCCTGGCGTCGTGTCTGTTCTACAATTTCTTCTTCCGGCCGGAACGGCAGCGGCCGGTCATGCACACGACCCTGCTCCTCGCACTGGGGACCGCGGCCGTGTCGATGCTGGCGCGAGTGCTGCTTGGCCCGCCCCCGATCGCCGGTCCGGTCGATCCCGGCGCTTTCCTGGTGAACCTGCCGCGCTATCTGGTGCTCATGGCGTTTCCTGTCCAGCATTCCGAGCTGCTGACTTCGGCCTCGCCGTTCACGCGCACGGTCTATGCGCTGGCGCCATACATCCGGGTGGCCGTTGGCCTTGCACTCCTGTCGTACACGATTTTCGGCATCGTGTTCGGCAATCGCGCCATCCGTTTCTATATCGGCTGGATCTACGTCATGGTCGTCCCGTTCGCCGTCTTTCGTTACCCGACCGACTGGCTCAACCTTCGCTTTCTCTACCTGGTGTCGCTCGGCTTCTGCGTCCTGTTGACCAGCGGCGCGATCTACGTCTCCAAACTGCTGTCGCACCGCGGCGCACGGCGCTTCGTGCCTTTCCTGGCGCCGATGTTCTATGTCGTCCTGTCCGTGGCGTTGGTGACCAAGCTGGACGACAAAAACGAGAGGCTGGCGGCGCGGTTGGACCTGCCGCGGCAAGCCTCGGCGAACCCAGCGGCGCCCTGATCGACGCCCTCGCGGAGCCGAAATCGAGGGTGGGATCCCTCTCTCGGGGAGAGGCACAGCGAGCGAGACCATGGGGGACTTGGGCGATGCGGCTCGGGCCGGGTGCGCCGGAGCAGGCCCCTCCGAGCGGCGGTTGGCGGCCCGGCCGTCCCAGTGCTAGAATCTCTCACGCCTTGCAAGCTCCCGGCGCCACGCCAGCGCCGAGACTGCCCCTCGATGCCGGCGTGGGTGATAGGCGACAACGGCCGAGGCGTCGAGTCTGCCCCGAACCACCGCCTCCAAGACCCTGCAGGGTGATTTTCGTGTTGTGCATGCTGCATAGCCAACGCCGCCATCCCTGGTGGTTCGGAATGAAAACGAGCCGGCTGCGCGGCGTTGTGTCGCTGCTCGTGATCGGTGCATCTGCCACGAGCGGGTGCGGGGGAACCGCGCCTCCGAGCGCGGCTGCGGTGGACGCGCAACCAGGGATCGTGGATCTCACCGACCCAACCAAGCCGATTCCACCCGAGCGCTTCCTGGCGCCGGACGCCGCGCGCATCGCGCCCGGCGACCAGCTTTTCCTCAAGGCCCTGAGCTACGAGGATCTCAATGGGACGGTGACGGTAGCGCAGGATGGACGCGTCAACTTGAGCCTGCTCGGCAGTGTGCAGGCCGGGGGATTGACCCTGCAGCAGCTCGACGATTCGCTGACGACGGCTTACTCGTCTTACTTCCGCAACTTCGACCTGGCTGTGATCCTGGTCGAGAGCACGGAGCGCAATGTCTACGTGCTGGGCCAAGTGCGCAATCCAGGACGCTTTCCGTTCGCGCCCGGAGATCGCGTCCTGCACAGCCTGGCGCTCGCGGGCGGCCTGCAGGAAACGGCACGGGAGAACGGCATCGTTCTCATGCGTCGCGATCCGGATGGCAGCGATCACGCCTATCGTTTCGATTTCGCCCATTTGCACGAGGCGTTGACGCCAAAGGACATCTATCTCCAGCCAGGCGACATCGTCTTCGTCCCCAAAGGCCGTTTTCGCACCGTCACAGACTTCCTCAAGGAAGTCCTCGATGTCGCCCAGCGCGGCGCGGTCACGGCACTCCTGGTTCAGGAGTTGGCGATTCAGGAACGCGTGGAGAACATCTCGGTGGCCCGGTGACATGAGCGCCAAGCATCCATATGTCGAATCCTCCCTCGGACCGCCGGCGATTCCCGGGCCGATCGCCGCCGCCGTGCCCACGCGCTCGTCGACGACGCGGCGCACGGTGGCGAAGCCGGTCTACTTCTCCTTCCTCGAGCTCCTGTTCGGGCGCTGGCTGGTGATCGGCGGCATCTTCGGTTCCGCCGTGCTGTGGTCGTACCTGACCTTGGCGCGCTCGCCCGATACCTTCGATGCCACCGGCCAGATCTTGATCCGCCGTGGCAAGCTGCAAGTGGTGCAGAACGTCCCCATCTTGCGCCAGCAGGAGGAGATCGGCTCCGAGGTCGATATCTTGACCTCGATCGCGGTGTTGAACGAAGTCGTCAAGCACCTGCTGGCACAAGTGACTGCGGCGCAGAATCTGGACATTGGCGAGCGCGAGCTGATCTTCGGCACCTACGAGCCGGTGCGGCCGCGCATGGCGCTCACGACCGCGGATTTGCCGACCACCGATCCGGCGCGATTGTACAAGTACCTCAAGAACAAATTCCGTGTCGAGAAGTTCGGTGAATCCAACGTCATCCAGGTATCGCTGGACTCGCCGAGCCCGGCGTTTTCTGCCGAGGCGGTCAACGCGCTCATCGAGGTCTACGAGAAATTCAACCTCACCATGGAGCAGACTCCCGGCCAGTCGCAGTACTTTTCCCAGGAGATCAACCGGGTGGACGAGGAGATCGACACGCTGCAGAGCGCGATGGCGACCTTCAAGAGCAGCCATCACGTCGTCGATCTGGAGAAGCAGCAAGAGCTGCTGGCATTGCGCCGGCATGCGCTCATCTCGGAGCTGGATGAGATCCAAGTGGATGCCGCGGCGCTCGAGACCGATCTCGACGCATCGCGCTCACTGGAGACCGGGCGGGTGCCGGCCTTCCTGCGCCGGGACGAGATGGTGGTGAAGATGCGCCAGGATCTCATGTTCCACGCGGGGGAGCTTGCGCAGCTGCGGTCGAAGCAGACCGAGGACAATCCGCTTGTCGCGGCCAAGCGCGAGGAAGTGGAAGAGCTACAGAGCAAGCTGGACCTCGAAGAGCGGCGCGCCATCTCGCAGCAGGAGCATCTGCTCGAACAAGCACAAAGCCGCATGCGGGAGCTCGAGAGCAAGATCGCCGAGGTCGACCTACTGCTCATGGATTACCCACACGTGGCGGCGAAGCTCGATCGCTACGAACGCGACATCAATCAGCGCACCATCAAGCGCATGGACATGGTGGAGCAGCAGTTCACGTCCGCCACGCTCGAGAATCCAGACGAGACCATGAACAAGGTCAAGGTCGTGAGTTACGCAGCCCTGCCGGCGCTGGCGGTGGAAGCGCGCAAGGGCTTCAAGTTCTTGGTCGCAGTGGTGTTCAGCTTGATCCTGGCGTTCGTCGCCGCCGGCTTCATCGACAACATCGACCACACGATTCGCAAGCGCGAGCAGATCGAGGACCATCTGGATCTGCCGCATCTGGCCTCGGTCAGCAACCACATCCTCTGAGCCGGGAGCGACCGTGAGCAAGATCTTCGATGCGTTGCGCAAGGTCGAGCAGGAATCGCTCGATCTGGCGGTGCCGCCGCTGGGGCCGGGCCTGCCGGTGTCGGACGCGCATCCGCGCCAGGTGCGGACGCTCGAGACCGAGTTCGGCCGGCTGGGAAGCGCGCTGCTCAGCAGCTTCACCAAGAGCAAGGACGGGCGGGTCGTGCTGGTCGTCGGCGCGGTCGAGCGCGAGGGCGCGACCTACGTCACCACGCACCTCGGGCGCGCGCTGGCCGCCGGCTGCGGCGGCTCGGTCCTGTGTTTGGACGGTGACTTCCACGACCCGGGGCTCGGGCGCCACACCGGCGTGCAATCGGGTCTTGGCCTCACGGACATCGGGGAGAACGGCTACAGCCGCGAGCTGCCGAGCGTCATCCAGCGCGGCGACATGAACAATCTGTTCGTGCTCACCCCCGGACGCACACGGATCAGCGCCGTGGCGTTCTTCGACAGCCCGCAGTTCGATGCCGTCCTCCAATCGGTGCGGCGGAGCTTCCGTTTCACGCTCATCGACGGACCGCCTCTCCTCGCCCACCCGGATTCGATTCACCTGGCGGCGCGGGTGGACGGCGTGCTGCTGGTCGTGCGCCAAGGGCGGCTGAAGCGCGAAGTGTTGCAGAAGGCTCTGGAGCCGCTGCAGACCCTGAAAGTGCCCATTCTCGGCGCGGTGCTCAACCGGCGCCGGTTCGCCATTCCGAGCTTCGTGTACAAGCTCATCTCCTGAGCGGAGGGCGATGCGGCTCGACGCCCGGTACTTGAGCAATTCCTTCTACGACTTCATCGAGAACACGAGGGTCGGGGAGCGGTTGTTCCGCTGGGGACGGCTGGCGCTGTTCGCTCTCGTCCTGCTCGTTGTCGGCAAGTTCGCCTCGGGGCAGTTCCTCGGTTTTCAATACCAGGATCTGCTGTTCATGGCGATTGCCGGCGTCGTGTTCATGTTCGTGTTCTGGCGCTGGGAAATCGGGATCATCCTCATCCTGGCTTCGACCAGCTTCATCGTCTATTACGACGTATTGCCGACGCTGTCGCTGTACCACTTCATCCCCGAGATCCAGATGCTGGAGCATTTGCGGCTCACGCTCGGGCAAGGGCTGATGCTGTTCCTCTTGGTGGTGTTCGCTTTGAGCAGCGAGCGGCGCACGGCCGCGCGGCGCCTGGCGACTCCGGTCGCCCCGGCCGTGTTGCTGTTCATGCTCGCCATGTTGATCGCCTCGATCGTGGGGCTCACCTTCGGAGGCGTGAGCCTGCGCATGATGGTCGAGACCTCACGCCCCTATTCGTTCTACTTCATGTTCTTCGTCGGGGCCCTGTGCCTACGCGGCCGTCGCGAGCTGCGCATTCTCTTGCGCGCGAGCTTCTACATGTCCTTGATCGTCGCCGTCCTCATGTACGTGCAGTTCTTCATCGGCGATCGCGCCAAGGTATTCTTGGGCAACTCGGTGCGTGTGGAGTCCTTCGGTGGCTTCGCCGGACGCATCTTGCCGCCCGGAACCGAGCTCATTTGGATGACCGTGCCCTTCGTCATCGCCGCGATCCCCTTGGCGTCGGCTCGCGTGGCTCGCGCGCTGTACCTGGCCCTGTTCGTCCTCTTGGGCGGCCTGCTGCTCACCTTCACCCGCAGTATCTGGCTCGGGGTGCTTCTCAGCATGGCGATCATGGCGATTCTCGGTCGAGGCGTGATGCGTCTGGGGGTCGCGCGCATCCTGCTGGCCATGGTCTTGAGCGTGGCCCTGCTGCTGATCCTTCTCAACGTCGTGTCGACCGAGCGCGAGAACTACATGACGCCATACATCACGCGTTTCACCTCGATCTTCCAGGCCGATTCGTACGCCGAGGGCTCGTCGGCAGGCGCACGCTGGATGGAGATCCGTGCCGCCTGGCAGAAGATCGTCGAGCATCCATGGCTCGGCATCGGCGTCGGCGGTGTCTATCGCTACGAGGAGGACTGGAACGACGTCTGGCAGCAGCACTATTGGCGGCCGGTGAGCTACATCCACAACGCCTATGTGCTGCTGTTGACCCAAGGCGGCATCGTGGCGCTCGGGACCTGTCTGGTCATGTTCGGGATCTTCTTCGCGCGGGCGCGGCGTGTCTATCAGATGGTCGAGTCACCGGAGGACCGCAGTATCATCATTGCCTGCATCGGCTCGATCGCTTCCGTCATGTTGGCTTCGGTGATGCAACCCTCGCTCTGGTATCCACCGGCCGTGCCGTGTGTGGCGCTCATCTTCGGTATCGTCGAAGCCGTGCGCTATTTTGTCGAGCGCGAAGCGGCCGACGGCGCCCCTAGCAATCGCTGATAGTTCGCCTCCAGCTTCTCGCCGACGCGTGTCCAAGTGAAGTCGCGCAGAATGGTGGCCCTGCCCTCCTCGCCGAGGCGGGCTGCGAGCGCCGGGTCGTCGAGCACGTGTTCGAGGCGTTTTGCCAGCGCCGCTGCATCCCCCGGCGGAACAAAGAAGCCGTTGTCGCCATCGCGGATGAGGTCCGGGAAGCCACCCACGCGCGAGGCGACAACGGGCGTGCCGCAAGCGAGGGCCTCCAAGTTCACCAGCTCGAACACCGACTCGAGCGACGGGGTGGCGAAGACCGTCGCTGCCTGGTATGCGGCCACGAGACGCTCCTGGTCACGCAGGTCAGGCAGATGTTCGATGGTATGGAAGCCGCGCGCGTTTTCCTCGGCCAGTGCAGCGGCGAAGGCCGCCCCGTAGACGGGGTCGCGCGTGATCGTGAGCAGCACGATGTGCGCAGGCCGCCGGAAGTGCCGTAGCGCTCGCACCAGGACCAGCGGGCCCTTGTGCTCCTGCACGCCGCCCACGAACAGCACGGTGCGTGGTTGCCTGAGCTCGGGGCGCGGGTGGAAACGCGACTCGTCGACGCCGTAGTGCACGGTGCCGATCGCAGAGTCGGGCACGCCGATTGCGCGCAAGGCAGGAATCGTCGACGTGCATCCGGTGAGGAAAAGGTCTGCGGATCGTCGGAGGATCTCGCGGCTGAGTCGATGCTTCCGATAATGAAAGTGATAGGTGACATCCAGCGTGTGGCACCAGAGCACGCGTGGCGCTGCGGTGTGACGCAGCAACCACAGGAAGCCGAGCTCGATGTCGTTGTGCAGCTGGACGATGTCGTAGCCGCGGGCAAGGGCCGCGAATCCCGGCTTGTAGAAATACTTGGCGACATAGTTGTGCGGGAAGACATGGGCCTCGATTTTGGCGATCCAATGGTTGAGGCCGCGTTGATTGGCGGGGGTCAGATTGAGCACGGGCCAGCGCACCACCCGCATCCCTTGCCAGGTGGATTCTTCGCGCTTCCATCGCGCACGTTGGCGGGAATCGGTGTTGAGCGTCACGATGTCGACGTGATGCCCGCGGTCGCGAAGCGCCAGGGCGCTGTGCTTGAGCACGCGTTCGCCGCCGCCCGTCACTGGATCCCAGAACGGGCTCACCATGAGCACCTTCACCCGGGGCCCCCGCGGATGCGCTCGAAGTCGACGGGGAAAGTGTCGGTGTCGGCGGGGTCGTACTCCACATCGGCCACGGCGAGAACGGCGAGCTCGGAGTCCGCGTCCGCGACCAAACTGTGCGCGACGCCGGGAGGCACGCGTACCGACACCGGAGACGCGGCGTCCATGCGCACGCTCTCGTGCCGGTCGCCATCCATGGCGGCGACGAACAGCGTGCCGCGTCCGGCGATGGCGCAGAACCATTCCGTCGTGCGCCGGTGGTAGTGATTGGCGCGCGTCGCGCCGGCGGCGCCGGTGGAGACATACACTTCACCGAATGGATGGTCTTGCAGATGCTGCGCCTGCAGCACTTTGAGGAACCAACCTCGGGCGTCGTCCGACCGCCGCAAGGGCCGCACCTCGATCCAATCGGCGCTCACGCCGGCCCCCCGATGCGCGCATGGGCACGGTGCCAGGCGATCGTGCGCTCGAGTCCGTCCTCGAGCGTCACGTGCGAGCTCCAACCCAGGAGCTCGCGTGCACGCGTGTTGTCGCAGTAGAACTCCCACGTTTCGCCCGGCCGGTACGGGAGCTTGCCGAGCTCGAGCTGCACCGGGTTCCCCATCAGGTCGAGGACGAGCTGCGCCACGTCGCGGATACGCCGCGGCTCGCCGCAGCCGATGTTGATGATCTGCCCCTCGATGCCCGCGACCTGGGCGCTCGCGAGCAGCCCGGCCACGATGTCGTCGACATAGTTGAACTCGCGTGTCTGCTCGCCGGGCGTCATGGGGAAGTCGCGCCCCGCGAGCGCGCTGCGAATGAGAGACGGGACGAGCAGGTTCGATTCTTGTTCTGGGCCGTAGGTGAGGAACGGCCGCACGATCACGGCACGCAGGCCGAAGGAACTGCACAGCATGCGGACGAAGCTGGTGGCGGCGGCCTTGGCGGCCGAATAGGGCGACACCGGTGCAAGGTCCTGCGTTTCGCGGAACGGCGCCGGCCCATTGCCGTATTCCTCGCAAGTTCCCACGTGCACGAGCCGCTCGACATCCTGCTCGAGGCAGGCGCGTGCCACGTGCACGGCCGCCATTTGCGTGCCGCGGACCTGCGCATCCAAGTGGTCGAGATCGCGGGCCACGTCGACTGCGCTCGCCAGATGGAAGACGCATTCGGGGCGCGCCGCGCGCAGCAGAGACGTCGCCGTCTCGGCCTGGCCGAGATCGCCAGCGCGATAGTCGACCGCGGGAGGCAACGCGTCGTGCGCCAGAGCTTCGCGCCGTCGCCTGCCAACGACGGTCACGCTGTCGCCGCGCTGCACCAGGGCCCGCACCAGGTGCCTGCCGATGAAGCCGGCGCCGCCGCTCACGAGAACGCGCAAGGGGTCCTCCACGGCATCAGGATCCAAAGCGGCCGCGTGACGAGGCGAAGAACTCGCGGTACCAGTCGATGGTCTCGCGCAGCCCGCGCTCGACGTCGTAAGCCGGTTGCCATCCCAGCAACCGGCGCGCCTTCGCCGCCGACAGGTACTGGTGCGGGATCTCGGACCGCGCCTCCCCGAGCACCACTGGCTCGATGTCGGTGCAATCCATCGCCGCGTGCAGCGCACGCACGAGCTCCAGCACCGTCATCTGGATCTCGTTGCTGAAGTTGAACGCCTCGCCCCACAGCGCCCGGTCATCCATGCCCTCGGCGAGCGACAGATAGGCGTGCACCGCGTCGAGCACGTAGAAGTAATCGCGCACCCAGGTGCCGTCGCTCCGAATCACGGGGCGTTCGCGCCGCAGCAGCGACTTGATCGTTCCGGGAACGAGGCGGTTCCAGTTGAGATCGCCGCCGCCATAGAGATTGCCGCAGCGCGTGATCGCGACCGGCAGCTCCCACGTGGCGTGGTAGCACTGCGCCAGCAGGTCGGCGCAGGATTTGGAGGCATCGTAGGGATGCCGTCCCTGCAGGGCGAAGGTCTCGTCGTACGGCAGCTGCGCGTGCTCGCCATAGGCTTTGTCGCTCGACGCTACCAGCACGCGCCGCACCGACCGAGTGCGCCGCGCCGCTTCGAGCACCACCCAAGTGCCCTTGATGTTGCTCTCGAAGGTGGAGAGCGGGCTGCGGTTCGCGGTGCCGACGATGGTCTGCGCTGCCAGATGGAAGACGCTCTCGATCTCGTATTCGTTGAGCGCGCGTTCGACGACGTCGAGATCCTCGACGGCGCCGTGCACCGCCGTCACCGCGCTCCATTCGTCCGTGTTCAGGATCAACGAGCGCGGCACGTGGTCGCGCACCAGGCCGACGACGTTGGCGCCGCGGCGCACGAGCTCGCGCACCAGCCACGAGCCGAGGATGCCGGTGCAGCCGCTGACGAAGACGTTGCGGTCGTCCCAGAAAGCCGCCACGGCGCTCACCACACCTTCCACGGCGTCTCGCCGCGTTTCCACATATCGTTGTAATCGGTGAAGTCGCGATACGTGTCCATGCTCTTCCAGAAACCGTCGTGGCGGTACAACGACAGCTGTCCAGCGGCGGCGAGATTGACCAGGGGCTCGCGCTCGAGCACGCAGTGCGGATCCAAGTAGGAGAAGAACTCGCGCCGGAAGACGAAGAACCCGCCGCTGACGTAGCTGTCGAGCTGCGGCTTTTCCCGGAAGTGGTCGACGCGCCGCCCGCTCGCGCTCTCGATGACGCCGAAGCGCGAATCCGGCTTGACGCCGGTCACGGTACCGATGCGCCCCTCGCGCACGTGGAAATCGAAGAGATCGCGGATGTCGATGTCGGCCAGCCCATCGCCGTAGGTGGCGAAGAAATGTTCACCCGTCACATAGGGCGCGATGCGTTGAATGCGACCACCCGTCATCGTGTCTTGCCCAGTGTCGGCGCAGGTGATCTGCCAGCTCTCGTTGGCGTTGCCGGCATGCACCTCGTAACGCGCTTCGCGGCCGAGATGCATGGTGAAATCGTTGTCCATCACTTGATAATTGAGCACCCATTCCTTGATGACTTCCATCTTGTATCCCAGACAGAGGATGAAGCGACGGCAGCCGAAGGCGCTGTAGGTCTTCAGGATGTGCCAGAGCATGGGATGCGGGCCGACGCGCACCATGGGCTTGGGCTTGAACTCGGTCTCGCCGGCGAGACGCATTCCCATCCCGCCGCAGAGGATGACGACGGGAATCTCCGCCAAGGGATTCCCTGGCACGCTCGAGGAGCCGGACACGCTACTTGCCTCCGGGGACGTCCGCTGGGGCGCGAGGGCCGGACGGGTCTGCTGGACGGGAACGAGTATAGCCCAAGCCCGCGCTAGGTGGCGGTTAGGCGCCGCGGCGGGAATTCCAGACCGCGATGAGATCTTGGCGCAGCGGGCGCGACAGCGCCAAGGAACCGCCGGTCCCCACGACCAGCAGTGCCGCGCGCAGGGCGATCCCCGCCTGCAGGCCGGCGAGGAGGATGGCCGCCAAGTACACGAGCAGCCCCAAGTAGCCGCGGCTTGCTGGGCGAATGCGCCGGCTCACCACGACATCGGTCACTGCGTACGCCACGACATGGAAGGCGAAGTGGGCCCATGCGGCACCCATCAGCCCCCACGCGCGGATGAAGGTGAGGTTGAGGGCGAGGCTGACTGCGCTGGTCCAGAAGTTGATCCGGAGCGGCGTGTGCGAGTCGCCAAGCGCGACGAGCGTGTTGCCCAGCACACTGCCGAGCGCTGCGAAAGCCAGGGCACCAAGGAGCAGCGGCACGGCGGGTGCGGCCACCTGATACGAGGGCGGTGCGAGCAAAGCCAGCAGCTCGTGACGAAAGAACCCGAGTCCCAACGTGAGGACGGCGAAACAAAAGCTCATGAGACGGAGCGAGCTCGCCAGCAGCCGGCGTGCACGCTCCGTTTCGGCGGCGGCCGCGAAGCGGGACATGCTGGGCAAATACACTTGCGTGTACGACCGCAACACCATCGACAGCTGGTCCGGCACGCGGCTCGCCACCGAGAAATGGCTCACCGCCACCGGACCGGTCAGGTTGGCGATCAGCAAAGTGTTGAGGCGCGTCGAGGCGTAGGAGAGCAAGGTGTTGACGTGGAGAGGCCAGCCGAAGCGTAGCAAGCGCACGGCCTCGGGGCCGTCGAATCTCGGCCTCCACCCGTGCGCGCTCGACCAGGCGGAAAGCCAGGCGCCGAGCGCCAGCGACAGGGCTTCGGCGAGGAAGAGTCCGTCCACTTGCAGGCCGAATCCGCGCACGCACACGACGATCAGTAGCAAGCGAGCAAGACTCGAAATCAGCGCGTAAAGCGCCATGGCGCGAAAACGGTTCAGACCCTGCAGGAAGTTCGTGTAAAGCTCGCCCGCGCTACTCACCACCACGAAGACATAGACATAGAAGTAGCGCGACTCGATGGACTCGGCGGCGAATAGCTGCAGGACCCAAGGCTTGGCCACAGCGAGCACCAGGCATAGAAGCGCGAGTGCGGCGCCGCGCAAGGCGAGCACGGTGTGCATCATTCGCCGCGCCGCGTGCGGGTCGGTGCACAATGGCAGATGGCGCGCGATCCCCAAGCCGACCCCGAGGTCGGCGAAATTGCCCAGGAGCGCCGCCACCGAGGTGAGGATCCAGTAGGCGCCGAGGTCGGCTTCGGGAATGGCACCGGTGACAAGCCGCAGCGCCACCAATCCGAGCACGATACGGGCGAAGTTGCCGGCCCAAGTGAGAACGACGCTCTCGACGAAGTGCTGCTTCGAACTCGATTGCTGGGGTCGATCGAGGGGTGATCCTGATGTGTGAATGCCGAACCTCCGCCTGCCTTCGCTGCGACCGCCGGGCGGCGACGCGGTCACGAGTGTAACTCCATCCCGGATGGAACGAGAGCGAGCGCGAGTCCGGTCCGCCGGCGTGTGTTGCAGTCGCCGCGCGGGTCCCGGCGCAGGTGTGATACCATGGCTCGGAGGGCGTAGGCGCCGATTCCGACCGTTCTAGTCAGGAAAATCAGCATGCAAGGCTTCGAGAGCCTCGTGGATCTCCACCACTCACGCCACGATGGCGGCGAACGATCCGGTCGTACGCCGGGGCGGCACTGACTTTCCCATGCCTCGAACCGATTCCTCCTCACACCGCCGCACACGGATTCTCATGGGTGTGCCGACTCCTGGAGCCCGAGTGGGTGGGACGGCTCTGCCCATCCCCATGCTGGTGGAGGATCTGGGACAGGATGCGCGCTTCGACATCCGGATTCTAGCGTACGGGCGATGGGAGGAGAACGAACCGTTGGCAGTCAAGGTCGTGCATCAGATCGTGGATCTCCTCCGCTATCCGCTGCGCCTCCACCGGGCTCGGCCCGATCTCGTGCACCTGCACTCGTCGTTCGATCGCAAGACGATCGTGCGCGACCTCGCGTTCGGTGCCCTCACCCGCGTCGCGGGACGGCCGTTGCTCGTCGAGTGGCATGGCGCCGAGGTGGATCTCCTGCACCATCGCTCGCTCCTGTGGCGCGCCGGTTCCCGCTTGCTGCTGCGAGTCACGAGCGCACTGGCCGTCCTAGCCGATGAAGTGCGTACGGAACTCGCGCGGACGGGGTTCGACAAACCCTGTTTCCTGGTGAAGAACCCCATCGATCTGGCGCGCTTCACGCGACCGGTCGATCTCCGGCGGCGTTGGGGAATCGAACCCAGCGCACCGCTTTTGCTCTTCATCTCTCGGCTCATCTCAACCAAGGGTCTGCTCGACGTCATCGACGCCATGTCCCGCCTGTCGGCGCAGGAAGCTCATCTCCTGGTGGTGGGAGATGGCCCGGAACGGCAGCCAGCCGAAGCCCGCACGCAGCAGCTGGGCCTGGCGAAGCGGATTCATTTCACCGGCCAGGTGCAAGAGGCCGAGGCGGTGGACTTCTATTGCGGCTGCGACGTGCTCGTGCTGCCGACGTATGCCGCCGAAGGTTTCCCCATGTCCATCTTTCAGGCGGTCGCAGCGGGTCAGGGCATCATCACCACGCGCATTCGCGCCGCCGCCGATCATCTCACCGAGCCGGATCATTGTCTCTTCGTGCCGCCGCGAGACCCCGTCGCGATCGCTCATGCGATCGATCGCCTGCTGTCGGACCCGCATCTGTTGGCGTCCATGCGGCGCAACAACCGCGACTTGGGGCCCCGGTTCGAGCGCCGGCGTGTGGCGGGGGAGTTCGGCGACATCTACCTGCAGATGGCGGAAGGCGTCCGCGCTCGACGGGACGCGAGAGCGCTGCCGTCAGCGCACCGCGGCGCCAAAGCGACGGGGGTCCGATGAACATCCTCGGAATCCACGACGGGCACACGGCAGCGGCGGCATTGCTGCGCGATGGACGCATCGTCGCAGCGGTGCAGGAGGAACGCTTCACACGCATCAAGAATTGGGCCGGGTTCCCGGCGCAAGCGGTGCGCTGGGTGCTGCAGAGCCAGGGGCTCGGCACCGCCGACGTCGACGCGGTGGTGCTGAACGGCAACCAGATGCCCTATGCCAAGAGCCGTGAGGAGATCCTGGCCGAATACGAGCGCACGGGAACGATCGGCACCACCTTGCGGCGGTTCGTCAAGCGCACCGCGGTACGCACGGTGTACGACGATCGTCGCCGCGCGCAGCGCAAGCGCATGACGTCGCGCTTCGGCTTCCCGGAAGACCGCGTGCACTTCGTCGACCACCACACGGCGCACGCCGCCGGGGCGTACTACGGCTGGGGGCGTTTCGACGAACCCATCCTGGTGCTGACGAACGACGGCGCAGGCGACGGTCTTTGCGCCACGGTGAGCATCGGCGAAGGCGGGCGCCTGCGGCGGCTGGCGGCGGTGCCCGAATCGGAGTCCATCGGCAACATCTACGCCATGATCACCTTCCTGATGGGGATGGTGCCGCTCGAGCACGAGTACAAGCTCATGGGGATGGCGCCGTACGCGCCGCAAAAGCAGAGTCAGCAAGTGGCCGCACTCTTCCGCCGCCTGCTCGAGTTCAAGAGCGACAACCCGCTGGTGTGGGAGCGGCGCAACGGCTGCCCGGAGACCTATTACAGTTACCAGTTCTTCCGCGACCTGCTGCAGCTCAAGCGTTTCGACACCGTCTGCGGTGGCTTGCAGCTCTTCACCGAAGAGATGCTCACCACTTGGGCGCGGAATGCCATCGCCAAGACCGGCATCCGCAAGTTGGCGCTCGCGGGCGGCGTGTTCATGAACGTCAAGGCCAACAAGGCGATCATGGAGCTGGACGAGGTAGACGATCTCTACGTCCTGCCGTCGTGCGGCGACGAGTCGAGCGCCTTGGCGACGGCGTGGTATTGGCAAGCGGAGAACGACTGCAACGCGGAGCGTTCGCCAGGTCTCGAACCGCTCGGGGACCTCTATCTGGGTCCGGCCAACAGTCGTGCCGACGAAGAGCGGGCCCTGCAACGGTTCGCCGCCGATTCCTGGTTCGAAGTGGAAACGGGAGAGGATCTGGAAGCGCGCGCGGCGGATCTGCTCGCCGCCGGCGAGGTGTTGGCGCGCTGCAAGGGCCGGATGGAATTCGGGGCGCGATCGCTCGGCAATCGCGCCATCCTCGCCGATCCGACCCGGCCCGAGTGCATCCGGATCATCAACGACATGGTCAAGAGCCGCGACTTCTGGATGCCGTTCGCGCCATCGGTGCTGGAGGAATGCGCCGACGACTACGTGATCAACCCGAAGCGCATCGCGGCTCCCTACATGATCTTGTCGTTCGACACCACCGAACGCGTCGCCGACATCGCCGCCGCCATCCATCCCTACGATCGCTCGGCGCGGCCGCAGATCGTGTCGAAGGCGTGGAACCCAGACTACCATCACCTGTTGTCGGAGTTCCGACGCCGCACCGGTCGTGGTGCGATCCTCAACACTTCCTTCAACCTGCACGGCTTCCCGATCGCCAACACGCCCGAGGACGCTCTCGACGTGCTCAAGAGCTCGGGCCTGCAGCATCTCCTGCTCGGACACTTCCTCGTTCACAAGAAGAACGGTGTGCTGCAGTCGGGTGGATCGTGAGGGGGCAGGCCGTTCCCGGCCCCCAGCGGACCGAGGCGGCGCTCCAGCGCTGGCTCGAGGAACACGGGCTCGCTTCCTACGATCCATACGATGGATTGGCGTGTGCGGCGCCGTGGTCGATCGTCCGCCGTCACCAGCTCACGGCGCGCCTTTGGACCCAACTCATCAAGAAGAGCCCGATCAACTTGAGGCCGTTCGTCGGCATCGAACCACGCGTGAGTGCGAAAAGCCTGGCCGATCTCGCGGCCGCCGCTCTGCTCCGGCACAGGCTCGGTGACGGCCCCGACGCGATGCGCCAGGCGCGCGATCTCCTCTCCCGCCTCCGAACCGCGTGTCTTCCAGGCTATGCGGGTGCGTGCTGGGCGATGGCGACGCCGTATGTGTCGCGCTACGTCGAGGCCGGACCGGACACGCCGAACCTTTTCTGGAGCGTCAGCGCGGCGGGCAGCTTTCTCGATGCATACGAGTTGGAACGCGACCCCGCGGATCTCGCGCTGGCGCGATCGGTGATCGATTTCGTCCAGCACGATCTCGGCAGCGTCGACGACGGTCAGGGAGGGGTGTGGTTCCGCTACTTCGCCGCGCACGAGGCCGCGGTGCACAACGTGGCGGCGCTCACCGGGGCACTGTTGCTGCGCGTGGCATCGCACACCCAGGAAGCGGATCTCGCGGCCCTCGGCCACGGTGCGTTTCGCTTCGTCCTCGGCGGTCAGAATCCGGATGGTTCGTGGAACTACGCCCGCGGCCCCCGCGGCCGGTGGATCGACGGCTTCCACACCGGCTACGTTCTCGAGGCACTGTTGCAGGCCGTGCTCATGGAGCGTGACCCCGACCTCGAGGCAGCGCTCGGGCGCGGTGTCCACTTCTACCTCGACCGCCTTTTCAGTCCCTCGCATCTCCCGTGTTACACGGCGGATCGGTTCTTTCCCATCGACGTCCAGAACTGCGCGCAGGCGGTTCAGACCCTCGCCAAGCTCAGCCTGTGGCAGCCAGACATCATGGCGCGCGCCCAGGCAGTCACCGAGGCGGTCACGCGTGCGCTGTTCGTGTTCACCCGCCGGGATGTCGACGAGGCTGGTTACTTCCTCATGAGCCGTGGACGATGGGTCACGAACCGTGTGTCCGCGGTGCGCTGGGGTCAAGCCCCGATGCTGCTTGCGCTCACGCACCTGCGAGCGGCGTCGGTCGGGCTCGGGGCGGCGCGGGCGTCCGCGAGGCCGAGCTCGACGCGACCTTGATCAGCCAGAGTTCTTCTTGGTGCCGACGACGCCGGTCGATGGTCCAGTGGCGTGCACGCCCGTGTACCCGAGATCGGTGAAATCCGCCATGAGCTGTTGTGGAGTGCTCCGGTGTTGGAACTCCGGCGTCAAGTTGTCGTGGAGCATGAACACGACCTCGCGCAGCGAGCGACGTCGTGGACCGCGGAAGGGCTCGTAGATCTTGAACGCGGCGTGGAGCGGCACCCCGAAGCCCCAGCAGAGTGCCTGTTGCACCGGGTGGGGAAGACGATCGGGTCGGACGAGGAGATCGCGCACCAAACGGTACGGGCTGAACGTTCGCGGGTAGAGCCAGACGAACATCTGTCCCCCTGGCCGCAACAAGCGATCGAGACTGCGGAGCCCGGAATGCGGCTCGGGGATGGCGGGGATGACGCCGTCGGCGTAGATCAAATCGAACGTTTCGGCTGCAAAGGGCGGCGCGTGCAGATCGAGCTGCGCCACGAGCGCATTCTGCAGCTCGCGACAGCGTGCGTGCGCGACGTGCACGGCGCCGCTGCGCTCGCCTCCGACCACCAACGCTTCGGGACAGGCCCGTGCGAGGTTGCGCGTGAGGCGGCCGCTGCCGCAACCGATGTCCAGAATACGCTGACCCGCGAGGTGGCCGGCGTCGGCGAGGCCGAAACGCTCGAGGAACAACTGCAGCTCCTCATCGGCGGTCTCGCCGTAGATCGTGTCCTTCTCGAAGGCTCCCTGGTTGTGCAGCGTCCACTGCGTGGCGAAAGCGCGCGCCGTTCGGTCCGGGTGGCCAGCATCGGCGAGCAGGTTCGGGAGGCCGTCGACGAGCGGATAGGCCGCCCGGCAGGACGTGCATGCGAGAGACTCCCCGCCGCCAAGTGGCGACTCGAGGAGCGGAGCACCGCATTGAGGGCAGCGGAGGAGCTGCAGCAACTGAGGATTCATGCGCTGGCCAGTATAGCAGAAGCGCATGCAGCCGCACGCACACCGGCGTCGCAGGCGAATCGGCGCACATCCGCGCCGATCTGCTATCGTCGAAGACGCGTGTTTTCTCGCACCTTGGAGGCAACTGTCTGACGCGCCCGCCGACCTCCCGACCCCCGCTCAGAGTCGTTTTCTACAGCAGCTGCTTTCAGCTGGAACCGGTGCTTTCGCTGGCGCGCGAAATGCACCGGCACCTCGATTTCCATCTGCTGCTCGAGATGTCGCCGGAGGCTTGGTCGAGCGCTTTGTTCGACGTGTCGCCGCAGCCGTTGCCGTCCGGCATCACGGATGGCGACGCAGCACTCAAGGATTGCGTCCCGGCGTCGATCCGGGCCTGCTGGCAACAAGCCAAGACCTTCGACCTGGTGGTCCACGACTTCCCGAAAGCATTGCATCCACGCACCTGGAGGACGAGCCTGCGCGCCGCACGCTTCATCCGTGCACTGCGACCCGACGTGCTGCACCTCGATAATTATTCCTTGCGCTTGGCACCGTTGCTCTGGCTCCTGCGCGGCATTCCAACCGTGCTGACCTTGCACGATCCCGAACCGCATTCCGGCGAAGGCGATTGGCGCATCGAATTGGCCCGCCGCCTCACGTTCCCGCACGTCGACAGGTTCTTGCTTCTCAACGAGTCTGGCAAGCCGGGGTTCGCCAGACGTTTTGGCGTCGAGGCAAGCCGCATCGATAGCGCCCTTCTCGGTTCCCACGGCTTGTGCAAGGAGTGGATGCAGGGAGCCCCAGCTGAGGAAGAACGCACGGTGTTGTTCTTCGGCCGTTTGTCGCCCTACAAAGGCTTGCCCGTGTTCTATGCCGCCGCAGAGATCGTGGCCCGACGGCTCGGTGCGGTCCGTTTCATCGTCGCCGGGAGGCCGCGACCGGATTACACACCCCCTCCGCCTCCCACCCTCGCCAATGGCGCGCGCGTCGAGGTGCTCGACCGCTACATACACAACCGTGAAACCGCGGAGCTGTTCTCCCGCGCCACTGCCGTCGCCTGCCCGTATGTCGACGCGACGCAAAGCGGTGTCGTGCTCACCGCTTTCGCCTTCGGCAAGGCGGTGGTCGCCTCGCGCATCGGAGGATTGCCGGAGTACGTCGAGGATGGCATCACCGGTCTCCTCGTGGAGCCAGGAGATGCGAACGGGCTCGCCGATGCTCTCGTCCGGCTGTTGGAAGACGGGGAGCTCCGTCGGCGAATGCGCGCCGCGATCGGTCTGCGCGTCCATTCGCAGCTGTCGTGGGCGGCGACCGCGGAGGGTCTGGTGCAGTGCTATCGGCGCGCCATCGGCGAGTCGGCACGGAGCGAGGCTGCTGGCGCCATCACTCCTTCCTGAACAAGAACTCGTTGCAGCCCAGGCTGCCACCGCAGGTCTTCAGCCGCTCGAGGACGAAGCCGCGCGGGCGATAGAAGTCGAGGATTGCCTCGGGGGTGGCGACCTCGAACGGACTCCCGCCCAACCAATCGATCCAATCGTGCAGGACCGACATGCCGCGACCCTGGCGATAGTTGCGATAGCGCCGCGTTGGGTCCTGTCGGCGCAGGAGATCGCCCACGAGCCCACGCAGCGCGAAGTACGGGATGCAGGTGCCGAGCACCAGCGCGCGCCCCCAACGGCTCCGGTTGTAGAGTGACTTGATCTTGCGCCAGCGGACCGAGATGCCACCCTGGTCGTTGTAAATGGCGATCCAGAGCAGCCCGCCGGGACTCACCCGGTCCGCCGCGTTCCCGAGCGCTGTCCACATGGAGCCCGTGTGGTGCAGCACGCCCCAGGCGTACACGATGTCCCACGTCCCCAGGGCATCGAGATAGTCGCGGTCGAGTACGCTGCCGCGTTCGATGCACCAGTGCGGCGCATCGGCGAAATAGCGACGCTTCATCTCACGCGTGCATTCGACGCTGTCCGTGTCGTAGTCGAACGAATGCACGCGGCTGCATCCGAGTCGGGTCGCGACGAGCGACGACAAGCCGCTGCCGGAGCCGATGTCGAGCCAGGTCTTGCCCGAAATCGACGCGGCCGGGAGGAAAGCCTGGACGGAACGGGCTGCCTTGGCGATCCGGTCGTCGTCGAGCCGGCCGAGAAAGTGCTGCCAGTTCTTGCCGAAGGCGAAACGCGGCGCCGCGCCGGCTTCAGTCACGAGCGGTCCCCTGAACGGTGTCGCAGGTGGGTGCAGGGCCTGCCGCCCGCGGGTTCGTGCCATGGCGGTCGTACCAGAGGTGGAACATCATGAGCGACCACAGTTGCAGGCTCCAATCCCAGCGGCCCGCCTCGTGCTCCGACACCAAACGTTCGACGGTACGACGGTTGAACAACGAGTGTGCGCCGTTGGGGTTCTGGAGCAGGTGCTCGCGCACCAAATCGCGCAGCTCGCCGCGGAACCAAGCGCGAAGCGGCACGCCGAAGCCGCGTTTTTCCCGATGCACGATTTCGTGTGGCACGAACCGCTCGGCGACGCGCTTGAACACGTACTTCGAGACACCTTGATGCAGCTTGAGATGCGACGGAATGCGGGCGGCGAACTCGAGCAGCTCCTGATCGAGCAACGGACAGCGGACTTCGAGGGAGTGCGCCATGCTCATGCGATCGGTCTTGACCAGGATGTCGCCGGGGAGATAAGTCGCCGTGTCCACCGCCAGGATACGGCTCAAGAAATCGGGGTACGCTTGCGCGCGCGCGTGGGCGGCGAAGTACTCGTGCTCCCTCAGGGCGCCGATCTCGGCCAGCGTTTCGCGGGTGAACAGTTGCCGGCGACCGTCTGCGTCGAAGACGTTGCAATATCGCTGGGCGAGTGGCCGATGCGCGCGGCGCAAGGCGCCAGCGGTGCGCCGCAGGCGCGTGTTGCCAGAGACCCGGGCACCGAGCCCGACCGCTCCGACCGCGAGCGCTCCCAACGGGCCCGGCACGCGCCGATGGAACGCCTCGTCGCGGAGGTGCACACGGTGGCTCTGGTAGCCGGCGAACGCCTCGTCACCGCCGTCGCCCGAGAGCGCGACGGTGACCTCGCGGCGCGCCACCTGTGACACCAGGTAGGTCGGCAGCGCCGATGGGTCGCCGAAGGGCTCGTCGAGCTGGTCGGCGAGCTTTTCCACCAGGTCCGTGGCACGCGGCTTGAGGATTTCTTCGTGGTGATCGGTGCCGAAGGCGCGCGCCACGACACGAGCGTGCCGCAGCTCGTCGAAGGTCTCGTCGTCGAAGCCGATGGAGAAGGTCTTGACCGGTGAATCGAGGCTCTGGCTCATGAGCCCGACGACGGTGGCCGAGTCGACGCCTCCCGAAAGGAAAGCGCCGAGTGGCACGTCGCTCACCAATCGCGCGCGCACGGCATGCTGCAGGCGCTCATGCAGCTGCTCCACGTACCAGCGCTCGTCGGTTTCGGTGAAGGGGTGCTCGAAGTCGAGCTTCCAGTACGATTGCACGCGCAAGTTGCCGTGCTGCAGCTCGAGCCAGTGTCCCGGTGGCAGCTTGCGCACCTCGCGAAAGATCGAGAGCGGCTCCGGCACGTAATGATGGCTGAAGTAATGATTCACCGCCTGCCAGTCCAGGCTGAAGTGGGCCTGTGGATGCTGGCGCAGCGCTTTGAGCTCGGAAGCGAAGAGCAAGGTGCTGCCATCGAAGCTGTAATAGAGCGGTTTCTTGCCGACGGGATCGCGCCCGAGGAGGAGGAGACTCCGAGCGCGGTCCCAGAGCGCGACGGCGAACATGCCGCGAAGATGTTCGAACAACGAGGTTCCGTACTCCTCGTAGAGATGGACGATCACTTCGGTGTCGCTGCGGGTGGTGAATCGATGCCCGCGCGACTCGAGATCGCGCCGGAGCGTGCGGAAGTTGTAGATCTCGCCGTTCTGCACCACCCAGACCGAGCCCGACTCGTTCGTGATGGGCATCTTTCCCCCGGTCAAGTCGATGACCGAGAGCCGGCGCGAAGCGAGGCCGACGTCTGCGTCGGTGTAATAGCCCTCTTCATCGGGTCCGCGGTGCCGGAGCGTCGCACTCATGCGCCGCAGGACGTCCGCATCCACTCGGCCGGGGGAAACCATGCCGCAGATGCCACACATCGGGTCTCTCCAGCCTGGTGAGGTCCTGGGCGGTTGACGGCGGTCGGTCCGGGTCGCACCCTGGCGGGCGCCGTGCAGCGGCTCGGGTGGCAGGGCAGCGCCCAGGGTTCTTGAATCCTAGTGAATCGCAGTGCCATGCAGGAAGGGGGGGGTCGCCATACCGGAAGCCGCGAATGCAGAACGACGCGCGCAGCCCTTGCGCATCGGCATCTTGATCGCGCTGCTCCCCCCGGACGGCATCGGCGGCGCCGAGTTCCAGGCCGAGCGCCTGGCCCGGGAGCTCGCCCGGCGCGGGCACGAAGTACATCTGTTCGCGCGCGGGCGCGGAACGCGCTTTGTCAGCGAAACGCGCCACGATGGCATTCGCATCCACCGCCGCCCCGTCGTCCGCCTGCGCGGCTTGCGCCTGCTGGTCGAGGTTCTGGCTGGCGGGTGGCAGGCGAGCCGGGCTCGTGCGGACGTGCTGCTGTGCTTCATGACCTTCAACAGCGGCTTGGTGGGATACGTGGCGCACCGACTCGGGGGTGCGCCGTTTGTCATCTGGCAGCGACTCGAGTCGGAGGCACACATGCGCCCGGTGACTTGGTTGTCGCGGCTATCCGCCTGGCTGCGAGCGCGCACGTGCGAGAACTGGGTGCAATCGCAACGCGTCGCGGCCACCATGCAGCGCGAGTACGAGCGCGCCGGGGCAGCGGCAGCGTGGCGACGCATCGAGGCCCATGTGCGCGTGATGGGAAATGGCATCGACGTCGTGTCCGATCCCGATCAGGAAGTGCCGCCGCCGCGATTCGTTTTCGTCGGCAGACTCGTGGAGCAGAAGAATCTCTTCATGCTTCTCGAGGCGGCGCGATCACTGACCACGGCCGAAGTGTGGATCGTGGGATCGGGTCCTCTCGGCCGGGAGCTGGAGAGGGCGGCGGCGGGAGCGCCCGTGCGTTTCCTCGGCGCGCAGCCGCACTCCGAGGTCGCCACTCTCATTCGGCAGTGTCGGGCGCTCGTTCTCTGCTCGCACGACGAGGGCCTCCCCAACGTCGTGCTCGAGGCGCTTGCGGCTGGACGACCCGTGATCGCCACACCTGTGGGTGCGGTGCCGGAGCTGATCGAAGATGGGGTCAACGGTCGTCTCGTCGGCATCGGCGACACGCGGGGCCTCGCCCGGGCGTTCGAAGACCTTCTGGACGATTCCACCTGGAGGCGCATCGCCGGCGCCACGCGCAATTCGGTGGCTCGCTACGACTGGCCTCGGCTCGTCGATCGCGTCGAGTCGGCTTTGGTGGAGATCGTCGAGAGGACGTGAACGAAGACGAGGCCTCCAGGCGGAGGCCTCGTCGATGTCGACGTCGTTTCGAGGCCTGCTCAAGGCACGGCTGGATCGGGAGAATCGCAGTCGGTGTGCCACTTGCCGCTCAGGAAGCCGCCGGTGCTGCGCGTGTCGCTCCGGATCGGCAGGTAGTGGCCGCGCACCGCGCCACCGAGCTCGCGATTCTCGGCCACCCAGTGCCCGGCGAACGTGCCGCCCGGAAGCTCCGTGTCGCTCGGAACCCACTGGCCGCGGGCCAGCCCCAGGACTCGACCGTCGTCACTGATGATCTTGGCGAACCACACGTGCTCGCCGGCATCGTTGACACCGAAGTGGCCGCGGAGCGTGCCGACCACACGGCCGAGCTCGGTCGCCCAAAGAGCGCGGAAGACGCCGCGCGTCGCATCGCGCTGGACCCAATGCCCGCGGACGAAACCGTTCGGACACGCCGGGTCGAAGGGGATGGCCTCGATCGCCACGGCATTGCCGAGGTCGTCGACGGGAATCACGGTTTGGATCCCGCGCAGCTCTTCCAAAGACCATCGGTGCGTGTACGGTCCGGTCTCCATGCCGAACGAGATCTCCGCCGCATCACCCGGATGAATGGCGAGCAGGAGCCCATCGAAGTGCGGCTGCGTGTGCGAGACGAACCCCACGACTTGGCGGTTCTCGCGTGGCAGCAGATGATCACGTGGCGCCTCGAAGGCGATCGTCCGCAGCACGGCGATGCCGCCACTCGTGATCGCCATCCGCCCGCTCCAATCCGTCACCTGTTCCTGCGCTGGATTCCCGCGCGGCTGGCCCCATTGGATGCGCAAGACGATCGCGTCGCGCAAGCTGGCCAGATCCATCGATTCCACCTGCACTGCCGTTTCCTCGGCGTCGATCTGGGCGAACGCCGGGTCGTCGAACGCCGGCTTCTCGGGTGTGAACTCGTAGCCGCCATATTCGGCGGTGAGATTCGTGCCTGCTTCCCATTCGGTGCCGGCAAACGCGTTGTCGTTGGATGAGTCGGTGAGCTGATCACACCCTGCGAACAAGATCAGGGGGATTGCCACCAGGACTCGCTTCAGATCATGGAGAGCTCGCATTGCGTCCTCACTCTTCGACAGGAAGTTTCGCCTCGTGCGTCGGAGGCCGACTCGAATTCCGGGTTTGACCTTGCAGCGCCGGTGCCAGGCAGGGCCCGTTTCCATGGGCATGATCCAATTCGAGTCGAATCAATCGGTTGGCTCATCCGCTGCCGGCAGCTGGCGCCGCGTCGTCCTCGGGTCGTGTGAACCCAGGGGGACAGTCAAGCCGGCCGTCTGTACGGCGGCGAGCGCATGCCTGATCCAATTGTCCCACGTCCGGCGGGGGTTGGATAGGCGTCGGGCTTGCGCCAGGAGGAAACGTCGAGTTTGGCGCAGGAAGGGTGGAAGCCGAGACCCAGCGATCGCGCGGGAAGACGAGATCCCCGCGGCGGCTCTGCCCGTGCTCCCCGTCCTCGCCGCTCCGGAAGCACTTCTGGGCCCAACCCATCCGCGGGGAACCTCGTTGCACGCGAACTGGCACTAGGGATGACGTGGAGTCCCCCATGGGGGTTGCAGTCCGGAGCCTTTTTTTTCCACCCGGTGTATGATGCCGGCCGCTCTGACCGTCGAACCCGGGGGCCATCGAGTGGACATTCTCGGCATCGTGGTGGTGCTCGGGCTCGTCGAGGGGCTGACGGAGTTCCTGCCGGTCTCCTCCACCGGGCATCTCATCCTGGCCGGGCACTGGCTCGGATTCGAGGGCGACGAAGCCAACACCTTCCACATCGTGATCCAGATCGGCGCCATCCTGGCCGTGGTCTGGGAGTACCGCCGGCAGCTGTTCGGTCATGCCTGGGGACTCGTGCGCGAGCCCGTGGCCCGAAGCTATTACGCCAATCTCGTGCTCGCCTTCTTACCCGCTGCTGTGTTGGGTGCATTGCTGCATTCTTTTCTCAAGCAACACTTGTTCACGCCGCGGGTCGTCGCTTTGGCACTCATGGGTGGTGCGATCGCCATCTACGTCGTCGAGATGCTGCGATTTCAACCGCGCGTTCACGCCGTCGAGGACATGTCGCGCCGGCAGGCGCTCGGCGTGGGTCTGGCGCAATGCGTGGCCATGATCCCAGGATTCAGCCGCGCCGCGGCCACCATTCTCGGCGGCCTGGTCTGTGGGCTCGATCGCCCAACGGCCGCACGTTTTTCTTTCCTCTTGGCAATTCCAACGATCTTGGGTGCTGCGGTGCTCGATCTGGCGCGCAGCGCTTCCGCGCTCGATCTCCAGCTCCTGGGACAGATCGGCATCGGACTGGTCGTGTCGTTCTTGAGCGCGTGGCTGGCCATCCGATGGTTCCTGCAATTTGTCAGCCACCACTCGCTGCGCGTCTTCGCCGCCTATCGACTGGTGCTCGGTGTCCTCGTGCTCCTCGCGTTGCGCGGCGAGTGAGCCGTCCTTGGCAGCGCGCAGCAGGCTGTGTTAGCGTTTCGACACTCTGCGGGAGGATTGGGATCATGCAACATGAAGGCCGCGTCGAGACCCTCGCCGATCACGTCGGCAGCGCCAGCGTCACACGCGATCTCAGCTTGATCCTCGCGGCCAGCGTCGCGGTGGGATTGCTGGCGCAGGTGCAAATCAGCTTGGCCTGGACGCCGGTCCCGATCACCTTGCAGCCCTTCGGCGTTTTCCTCGCCGGGGCCGCGCTCGGCAGCCGCCGGGGGGCGCTCGCCATGCTGGCCTATCTCGCCGAAGGCGCGGCTGGCTTGCCCTTCTTCGCCGGCGGCAGCGCCGGGATCGCGCATCTGTTGGGGCCGACGGGTGGCTATCTCTTCGGATTCGTGCCCACCGCGTTCGCCATCGGATTCCTGGCCGAACGGGGCTGGGATCGGTCGCCCCTCAAGGCGTTCCTCGCCATGTGCGTGGGCTCCGTCGTTTTGTTCGCTTGCGGCTTGGCGCAGCTGGCCGCGTTCGTGCCACGCTCGGAGCTGCTGCGCGCAGGATTCACCCCGTTCCTCGTCGGGGATTTGATCAAGATGCTGGCCGCCGCCGCGCTGCTTCCATCCGTGTGGAAGATCCTCGAGCGTGGCGGATGGATACGGCACTGAGCGATTTCGGCGCCGATGCGGGAAGTAGCCATCCCGGTATGCGACACGCGTGCGTGCGAACGCCAATTCATCGCAGCCTGTGTTTCGGATCCCTCGGTCTCGTCTTGCTCGCGACCGCCGCGCGCGCGTTCGAGCCGCGTCCGCTCCCTGGCCGAGTGGTGCTGACCTTACGCGCACCCCTCGCGGAGCCGCGCACTCTCGGCACGCGGGAGCTCGACGATCTGCACGCGCGTTTCGCCGTGTCGCGTTTCGCGCCGCTGTTCGACCCAGTGTCGATCGGGGATACCGCCGCGCACGCGCGCCTCGCCAGTTACTACGTCGTGGATTTTCCCGCCGAGCTCGACCTCGAAACGGTGCGCGCAGCGTACGCGCGGCTCGAGAACGTCGAGCGCGTCGAGTTCGATTGGATGCTGCCGTTGCTGTTCGAACCGGACGATGCCGGAGCGCAATGGCACCATGAAAGCGCCAGCGGAATGGACGCACACCTGACCGGAGGCTGGAATCACTCGCAAGGCGACACCAGCGTCGTTCTCGCCATCGCCGATTCGGGCGTGGACTGGATGCACCCGGATCTGGGAGGCAGCGGGCCCGGGGGGACCGGCGGCAACATCTGGACCAATTGGGTCGAATTCCACGGCACGCCCGGCCGCGACGATGACGGCAACGGCAAGATCGACGACGTGCGCGGCTGGGACTTCGTGCAGATCCTGACCGGCGCCTGGCCCGGCGAGGATTCGTTGGGGGCAGATGCCGATCCACGTGATTGGAACGGCCACGGAACGCACGTCGCCGGCATCGCGGGGGCGCGCACGAACAACGGACTCGGCGTGGCCGGCGTCGGCTTCGATTGCCGCATCATGCCGCTCCGAATCGGCGGCTCCGTGCGCGACGAGGAAACGGGAGACGAGCAAGGTGTCGTGCTCATGAGCCATGCGGCGCAGGCGATTCTCTACGCCGCCAACAAGCATGCGGCCGCGATCAACTGCAGCTGGGGTTCGGTGTTCTGGGCGCCGCTCCGAGACGCCGTCGATGTGGCGGTGGCGCAGGGAATGGTCGTCGTCGTCGCTGCGGGCAACGATGCCGGCGACGCCCCTAGCTACTTGTCGCAGCGCGGCGATTGCTTCGACGTCGCCGCCACGACCGCCGGTGATCACAAGGCCGGCTTCTCGAATTACGGTGCCTGGGTCGACGTCGCGGCTCCGGGTGTCGACATCTACAGCACGTACTACGACCATGTGACAGGTCAGCATGGCTATCGGACGTTGCAAGGCACCTCCATGGCGGCACCGATCGTGACCGGCCTGGTGGGGTTGTTGAAGTCGGCATATCCCAACTTGCCGGGAGCGTGGATCCAACATTTGATCGAGCTCGGGGCCGACGACATCGACGAACGCAACCCGGAACACGCTGGGTTGCTCGGCAGTGGGCGAGTGAACGCACTTCGCATCTTCCGCGATCGGTTCCTCACCGTGCCGGATGACTACCCCACCTTGGCGAAAGCCATGGCGGCGAGCGCGGCGGGAGACACCGTCGCCGCGCGCGCGGGCGCGACTCTCTCCGGCCCCTTGTACGTGCAGCATCGTGACCGGCAACTCCTCGGTGGCTGGAATGCGGACTGGAGCGCGCGCGATCCGAGCACACCGAGCATCCTCGACGGGCTCGGCAGGGGCCCGACGCTGGAGTTCGCTCCCGGACTCGACAGCACCACGGTCGTGGATGGCTTTCTCGTGCGCGGCGGCGTCGCCCGGCTCCTGACCGACCCCGCCGGCTTCTTCGGCGGTGGCGTGTTGTGCATCGATGCGTCACCGCGACTGCAGGATTGTGGCTTCGAAGCCAGCCGGGCCGGCGACGACCAGAGCGGCGGCGGCGGCGGTGGCGGTTATTTCCGCCGCTCGCGTGCACGGCTGCTGCGCTGCGCGTTTCGGCTCAACCATGCGAGCCGCGGCGCTGGGCTCTACGCCGAACAGTCACACCTCGAGCTCGAGGACTGCGTCGTGCAGGGCAACCAAGCCCCGCTCATGAGCGGCACTCTTGGTGGTGGCATCTACGTCGATGGCGGGTCGCTGCGTCTTGTGGGCTCGCACGTCGTCGGCAACGGACCGGTGGAAGAAGGCGGTGGTGCGTGGACCCGTTCCGCCATTCTCGTGTTCAGGGACGTGGAATTCGCCGCCAACCTGGCCCGCAACGGCGGCGGCATCGCCGCCACCCAGGGCAGCACGTTGGATCTGCGTGCATCGGTCATGCGTTCCAACGAGGCGACCGAGCTCGGTGGTGCCGTCTATGCCAACGCCGCCCCCGGGGCGGTCGCCAACGTCACGTTCGTCGCCAACCGCGGCATCGGGGGCGCCATCTTCGCGCATGGAGCCGCGTGGGGTCTGCACAGTTCGTTGATCGTCGACCATCCCGATCTCGCCGTCTTCTTCTTCGGCGGCGCGGCCGACCTCGACTACAACATGTTTTGGCACAACACCGGCGGAGACGTGCAAGGCGGGAGCCTCGGGCCCGAGGATCTCGTCGCCGATCCATTGTTCGTCGATCTCGTCCACGGCGATCTGGCGCTCGGACTGCATTCTCCCGCACTCGACAGCGGCGATCCGGAACCCGAATGGGACGATCCCGACGGCTCGCGCAACGATCGCGGCGCCGATGGCGGACCCTGGGCCGTGCGCAGTATTCCGGCGCCTCCTGCGAGAGTGTTCGCAAGCCGCATCGGGGTCCACACGACCATCGCCTGGCCAGATCCCACGGGGCTCGCGCACGCGATCTATCGTGGCGCCGATTCCACTTTCGTGCCTGGCAACGAGTCCTACGTCGGCAGTGCGAGTGTGGGGCAGAGCCAATTCGTCGACACCGATGCGCCGTCCGCTGTCTGGTATCGTGTCGCCGCGTTCGACGCGCGCGGCGCGTCCTCGGGCTTCAGTCCCGAGGCGCGTGCCGAGACCGTGACGCTGTCGCTCGCACGCGCGCCGAATCTCGAGCCGCGCGATCAGCTCCCGAGCCGGGAGGCGGGACCGGTCGCCATCGCCTTGCAACCGCTGCGGAGCGCGAGCGCCGGCTTCGGCTTCCGACTCGATCTGCCGGCCGCTGCACAGGTTCATCTCGAGGTATTCGACGTGCGCGGGCGCCGCATCCGTGAGCTGTGGAACGCGCCGTTGCCAGGGGGCCATGCGGAATTCAACTGGGATGGTCGAGATCATGCCGGGCGTGTCGCCGGTGTCGGTGTTTACATCGTGTCGGCGCGGAGTGCGATCGGCAGCGTCCGACACAAACTCGTATGGTCGCAGTGAAAGGGCGGAACGTGAGCTACGACGTCGTTGTCTTCGGCGCGCATCCGGACGATGCGGAGATGGGAATGGGCGGCACCATCGCCAAGCTGTGCCGTGCGGGCAGGTCGGTCCTCATCGTCAGCTTGAGCCACGGGGAATCCGCGACGCACGGCTCCCCCGAGGAACGTGAGCGCGAGGCGGGGAACGCTGCCGCGACCTTGGGCTGTACCCACCGCCTCCTCGATTTCCCCGATGCGCGCATCGAATCGAACCTGACCGGGCGCGATCGGCTCATGCGCTTGCTGCGCGAGGCTCGCCCCCAGATCGTCTTTGCACCGAGCCATGCGAACCGCTTCGGCCATCACGACGGCGCCGCACACTTCGACCACTTGGCCACCGGTGCGCTGGTGCGCGATGCGGTCAAGCTCGCGCGCATGCGCGGCGTCGAGCGCGAGACTCCGGCCCACGACGTGCGTCGACTCTTCTATTATATGGTGCCGCGCGATACCTACCCCCATTTGCTGGTGGACGTGAGCGCCGAGTTCGATGTGTTGGTGCGCGCGATCGAGGCGTACACCAGTCAGATGGCCATGGAACGCCAGGGCCACCAGATCCTGGATCTGCTGCAAACGTACCGGCGTTACTTCGGCGTTTCGGCGGGATGTGCGTATGCCGAGCCCTTCCTGTGCGAAGAGGCCTTGAGCGCCGACGCCGAGACCTTGTTCCGCATCTGAGCACCTCCGGGGTGTGCACGCCGGAGGCACCGAAGGGTGAACGGCGGCGGTGGACAACGGGGCCGGCCCCAGGCGCTAGACAGTCCGTCCGACGCGGCGGCACGCCGGCACCTGCCTCCCCGGCAAGGGAGAAGCTGGTATACTCTCGACGCGCTGCAGCTTCAAGGAACCCGATCGCTCGAGGAGACGAGTCATCATTCGCATCCTGCGTCAGCTCTGGGCAGGCTGGAAACGCTTTGCCCACGCGCTCGGGGTCGTCAACCGCTGGGTGCTCCTGACCATTTTCTATTTCGTCGCCGTGAACATCGTCAACCTGTGCTTGCGTCTGTTCCGGATCGATCTGCTCGACCGCCGGTTGGTTTCCATGCCGACCTATTGGCGGCCGCGGGATCTCCGGCACGGTTCGTATGACAACCAGTTCTGATCCCATGAACATCCTCGGCATCTCGGCTTTCTACCATGATTCGGCGGCTTGTCTGATGCAAGACGGTCGCATCGTGGCGGCTGCGTCGGAAGAACGCTTCACGCGCAAGAAGCAGGACCACGATTTTCCCATCAACGCGGCGCGCTACTGCTTGCGCGAGGGCGGCATCACCGCCGCCGATCTCGACTATGTCGGCTTCTACGACAAACCGCTGCTCAAGTTCGAACGCATCCTCTATACCTACTTGGCGACCTTCCCGCGCTCGTTCCCATCGTTCATGAAGGCGATCCCGCTGTGGTTGCGCGAGAAGCTGTGGACGCGCGGCACCATCCGCAAGGAGCTCGGTTACAAAGGTCCCATTCTCTTCGCCGAGCACCACGAGTCGCACGCGGCCAGCGCGTTCCTGGTGTCGCCATTCAGCGAAGCCGCCTTGCTCACGGTCGATGGCGTCGGCGAATGGGCGACGGCGACGCTCGGCGTCGGGCGCGACCGCAGCATCGAGATCCAGCGCGAAATCCGCTTCCCGCACTCGCTCGGGCTGCTCTACAGCGCCTTCACCTACTACCTCGGGTTCAAGGTGAACAGCGCCGAGTACAAGGTCATGGGCCTGGCGCCGTACGGAACGCCGAAATACATGCGCGAGATCGAGAAGCTCGTCGACGTCAAGGAAGACGGCAGCTTCAAGCTCAACATGGACTATTTCGCCTACGACTACGGCCTCACCATGACCAACGGCAAGTTCTCCGAGCTGTTCGGCGCGCCGCCGCGCCAGCCGGAATCGAAGCTGACGCAACGCGACATGGACATCGCGGCCAGCGTGCAGGAGATCACCGAGATCATCATGGTGCGCATGTGCAACTGGCTGCACGCCGAGACCGGGATGAAGAACCTGTGCATGGCCGGCGGCGTGGCGCTCAATTGCGTCGCCAACGGCCGCATCCTGCGCGAGACGCCGTTCGAGCACCTGTTCGTGCAGCCGGCGGCGGGGGACGCGGGCGGGGCGCTCGGCGTCGCCGCACTCATCTGGCATTCCGTTCTCGGCAACCCGCGCGGCGCGGCCATGCAGCACGCCTACCTCGGACCGTCCTACGACACCGGTGAAATCAAGAGCTACCTCGACGGCAATGGCATTCGGTACCACGAGCTCGACCGCGAGGCGTTGCTTGACCGCACGGCACAGCTGATCGAAGAGCAGAACGTCGTCGGTTGGTTCCAGGGGCGGATGGAATTCGGCCCGCGGGCGCTCGGCAGCCGCAGCATCCTCGCCGACGCCCGCAATCCCGCCAACAAGGACGTTGTCAACCTGAAGATCAAGTTCCGCGAGAGCTTCCGGCCCTTCGCTCCCACCGTGCTCGAGGACAAGGTGTCCGACTGGTTCGAGCTCGACCAGCCCAGTCCGTACATGCTGATCGTGGCCCAGGTGCGCGAGGACCGCCGCACCATCCCGTCGGTGACGCACGTCGACGGCAGCGCCCGCATTCAGACCATCAGCCGCGAGCAGAACGAGCTGTACTATGATCTCGTCCGGCGTTTCGACCAGCGGACGGGATGTCCCGTGATCATCAACACGTCGTTCAACGTGCGCGGTGAACCCATCGTGTGCACTCCGCACGACGCCTATCTGTGCTTCATGCGCACGAACATGGACTACCTGGTCATGGATCGTTTCGTTCTCGACAAACAGGAGATGCAGCCGTTGCGCGAGGATGTCGACTGGCGCAACCTGTTCGAGTTGGATTGAGGCGAGCCAACGGGGGAGCGCATGGGATTCAGGGACGATCTTCGCGACAAGCTCGGCATGTTCCGTGAGCTCTGGAACTTCATGCGCGTGCGCAAGAAGTTCTGGCTCGGGCCGATTCTGCTGGTGCTGGTGCTCTTGGGAATGCTGATCGTGTTCACCGAGGGTTCGGCGCTGGCGCCCTTCATCTACACGTTGTTCTAGCCCATGCGCATCGTCGTCTGCGCCGAGATGCAGTGGCGCTATCTGCGTGCGCGCAAGCAGCAGCTGTTGCGCCGGTTCCCGCCGGACTGGCGCATCCTCTTCCTGCAGCCCACCGTGCGCGGCCGGCGCAACGACTGGTGGCCGCGGCGGGACGGCAACGTCACCTACGTCACGGTGCCGGTGCTCAAGAACGTGCCGCAGCCAGCGCTGCGCGCCCTGTTGGACCGTGGCTGGGTGCGCTTCCCGTTCGATGTCCTGCTCTGGTTCTGGGTGACTTGCCTGCGTTTGCTGCACGGCTGCGGCGGACGGCGCAGCATGCTCTACGTTTCCAACATCTACTATGGGCGCATTCTGCGCTTCCTGCCGCGGCGCGCCGCGGTCTACGACTGCAACGACAACCACCTGGCGTTTCCGGACACTCCGGCGTGGGCGCGCGGCTACTTCGAGGCCCTGGTCCGCGGCGTCGACGCCGTCGTCGTGAGCCAGCCGTTGCTGCGCCAGGAGATCGAGCCGCTCGCTCCGGCCGCCGTGTTCGACATCGGCAACGGCGTCGACTTCGCGCTCTTCGATGCGGCGTGGCGCGCGCCGATGTTGCCGGCACAGGTACAGTCGTTGCCGGCCCCGCGCCTGGGGTATGCTGGCGCGCTCGCGGCGTGGATCGACTTCGTCCTGCTCGAGCGCCTGGCGCAGGCTTTTCCGGCGGCGAGCCTGGTGCTCGTCGGGCCTGCGTTCGGCGAGCTGGGACCGGTGCGCAATCTGCTCGCGGCGCATCGCAACGCCCATTGGTTGGGTCCGGTGCCACACGCCGAGCTGCCGCACTTCGTCGCCGGAATGGACGTGTGCTTGATCCCGTTCCGGCAGAGCGCACTCACCCGCGGCGTCAACCCGAACAAGCTGTACGAGTACTTCGCGCTCGGCAAACCGGTGGTGAGCACGGACTTTTCGCCCTGGCTGCGCAAGTTCGAGCCGATGTTGCGTGTCGCCGCCGATGCCGACGACTGGCTGCGCCTGGTGGCGGAATGCATCGAGTCTCGGGGCGACGCGGCCGCGCGCCGCGAGGTGGCGCGGCAGCACGGCTGGGATGCATCCGCAGCAGCGATGGTGCAGTTGTTCGAGCGCTTGGCCGCAGGGGAGGGATCCGCTTGACCTTGGTGCCATTGCCGGCTGGGCTCGCGCCCGATGCGGTCGAGAAACTGCGGTGGGACACCTTCGGCCAGCGCCAGAACTCGAGCGTGCGATCGCAGCCCGACCTGGTGCGCTTTACCGCCGCGCGCGGATTCGTCCTGCGCGCCCCGGCGCCAGGGCTGCACTACCCGAGCATTCTCGCCGCGGCCGCCGGACGGCCGCAGCAGCAGCCGGTCGCGGATGAGCAGAGCCGCAAGGCGGAAGCTTGGATACGCCAGAGCATCGTGTCGCGCCGGCTGTTGCACGCAGCGGTGCTGTCGCATCGCGCCAGCTTGGTCGACTTCGACTACATCGGCGATTTCTTCGCCCTCTCCGGGCATCGCGGCGAGGCGGACGACCATGTGCGCCTGTGCAAGAGCGGTGGGCTGAGCGCCGAGGCCAGCACGCTCTGTGGTTGGCTGGTGCGCGAAGGCCGCGCGCTCGCGCGCTCCGAGCTCGCGCAGCGCATGCAAATCCAGGGCGCACGCGGCGAGCAGAGGATGCGCGCGCTCCTGGACGAAGCGGTGCAGGCACTGGTGCTCGTGCCGATCGATTGGCGCGCCGTGGCCGATCGGGATCCCGAGCCGGTGTGCGATCTCCTGCCGCGCGTGTACGCCGCGTGCGTGGAGCGCGCCCGCACGACGTCGCCCGAGGCGGCGCGGCAGCGCATTGCCGGGCGTTACCTGCGCAACGTTCTCGTCGCCGGCTGTCACGATTTGGCGAGCGTCCTCGCCTGGTCGGAAAAGGACACACTCGTGGCGCTGCAAGCACTGGAAGGGAAGGGGGAAGTGGCGGCGCATCCGTCGTCACGCCCGAATCGCTGGATCTTCCAGGCGACGGCGACCGATCTCCTGTCCGAATCGTGACGCTCAGGCCGGCGTCCGGCGGCGCAGGAGCCGCTGCTTGAACAGCCGGGCTTCCGGCAAGCGCAACAAGGTCGCGAGCCCGAAGTAGATCGGCGCGCCGATGGCGATCGGAACCAAGGTCACGACGCAATCGGCGGCGATCGAGTTTCCAGGGACGCGGGTGTTCAACTCCGACGCCAACCAGTGGCACACGATCGCCATCACGAGCGCGGCGAGCACGACGCGCCCGAGCTGACCCAAGAGAACGAGCTCTCCCAAAGTGCCGCGGCGGCGCACGAAACTCGTGTAGAGAATGGTCAAGTTGACCACGGCACCGACCGACGTGCCGAGCGCGAGCCCGGCGGCGCCGAGTCGCCGGTAGAGCAGCAGGCTCGCCGCGATGTTGCAGGCCACCGCGCAGGCGCTCGCGGCCAGCGGGATGCGCGCATTCTGCAAGGCATAGAAGGCAGGGGCCATGACCTTGACGGCGGCGTAGGCATAGAGCCCGACCGCGTACATCGAAAGCACGGCCGCGGTCGCGGCCGTGTCGCTGGCGCTGAAGCGCCCGTGCTCGTAGAGCAGCTCGATGATCGGTTGGCGCAATGCCACGAGTCCTGCTGTCGCCGGCACGGTGAGGAACGCGATCAAGCGCAAGGCATCGGCGAGCGTGGCGCGAAATGCGTTCATGTCAAGGGCGGCAGCGTGGCGGCTGAGGGATGTCAGGCTGACGGTGGCGACCGCGACACCGAAGACGCCGATCGGCAACTGCATGAGGCGGAATGCATAATTCAACCACGAGGCGCTGCCCTCCACCAGCTGACTCGCCAGGATGTTGTTGACGAAGATGTTGACCTGCGTCGCCGAGAGTCCGAGCACCGCGGGTCCCATGAGGCGCAGGATCCGACGCAGGCCTGGATCGTCGAAGCGCGGCCGGAAGCGCGGCTCGTAGCGCCATCCGTGTCGCACCAGGCTCGGGATCTGCACCGCCATTTGCAGGAAGCCGCCGAGCAGCACGGCGCCGGTCCAGGCCAGCACCGTGGGGTGGTCGCCGAAGTCGCCGGCGAGCAGTGCGAGAGCGACGGCAATGGCGGCGACATTGAACAGCGCCGGCGCCAGCGCGGGGACGAAGAAGCGCTGCTCGGCATTCGACATCCCCATCAGCACCGCAGCCAGTGCCACCATGGGCAGGAACGGCAACAGGATCCGCGTCAACGTCGTGGTCAGCTCGATCTTGCCAGGCGTCGCGGCGAAGCCCGGTGCGATGGATTGCACGATCGGTGCGGCGAAGATCCAACCGACGATGACGACGAGACACGTCACCACGAACAACGTGGTGAGAACCAGATTGGCCAAGGCATGGGCCGCCGGTTTGCCCTCGCGCAGGAGATGCTGGGTGAAGGTCGGGACGAAGGCGGTCGAAAGTGCGCCCTCGGCCAGCAGATCGCGCAACAGGTTGGGGATGCGAAAGGCGACGACGAACGCGTCGCTGTACATGCCGGCGCCGAGGAGTGCAGCGAACAGCTGCTCGCGTGCCAGCCCCCCGAGGCGCGAGAGCGAGGTCGCAAGGCTCACCAGCGCCGCCGAGCCCAGCAACGGACGCTGGTGGCGCGTCGCCGTCTCCCCACCCACCACAGCACCTCCACGACGCGTTCGCTGCCGGAGCCGCTCGGCCTGCGGCGGGCGCCATTCTAGGCGGCTGGTACCCAAGATGAGAAGCGCGCGATCGTTGAACGGGACCTAGGCTCTAGGCTATCGTCTCCGCACCGTATGGAGGAATGCTTGACCTTGCCTACGACGCGCACGACTGCCGCCCCCGACGCGGACCCGACGGCGGATCGCGACGACATGTGGGCGCTGGTGGTCGAGGGCGCGACCTGGGACAAGCAACGAGGGTTTCGCCGCACCCGCGTGCCGCGCCCGGTCCTCGACGAGCGCACCAACCCAGGCGATGCCCAACAAGTGATCGTGCAGGTTCTCTATGCGGGTGTCTGCGGCACCGACCGCGGCATCTACGAGCGCTCGAGCCTGGGGGACACCATTCTCCGCTCGCTCGCGGCGGAAGGGCGTGACCAACGAGTCGTCGGCCACGAGTTCGTCGGCCGCATTATCGCCGCCGGGTCGGAAGTCGGTCGCGAGCACGGGTTCGCGCTCGGAGACATCGTAGCCGCCGAATCGCACGTGTTCTGCGGTCGCTGCTATCAGTGCCGACTTGGACAAACCCACATCTGCAGCGATGATCGCATCCTCGGCGTCTCCCGCGATGGCTGTTTCGCCGAGTCCATTCAAATTCCGGCGCGCGTGCTGTGGCCGACCGACATCGGCAAGATCGCGCTCGAAGTCGCCGCCATCCAGGAACCCTTTGGCAACGCCGTGCACGCCTGCACGCGCGTCGATCTGCGCGGCAAGACGGTGGGCATCTTCGGCTGCGGCACGATCGGCCTGTTCGCGACGATGATCGCCAAATCGCTCGGCGCCACGCGTGTGTTCGGCATCGAGCCGATGGCCGAGCGGCGCGAGCTGGCGCAGCGGGCCGGAGCGGATCTGGTGTTGCCGGTCCGCCAAGCCGCGACGCACGATCCCTCGCCCGATCCCGACTTGCTGGCGGCGATCCGTGCCGCGACGGCAGGCGTCGGGCTGGACGTGGCGCTCGAGATGTCGGGCTTCAACAGCGCGTTGAACAACGCTCTCGGTGCCGTGCGCCGGGGCGGCGAGGTCGTGCTCTTCGGCCTGCACTCCGGCGATTTCACCGTGCACAAGTACGAGAGCGTCATCCTCAAGGGGCTCTCGCTCTACAGCGTCATCGGGCGCGAGATCTTCCGCACCTGGACGTTCACGCAGCGCTTGCTCGAGGAACGCGACAACGGCGTCCAAGACAAGATCCAATCTCTCGTCCTGCGCCACGGCCAGGGCACGATCCTCGACCTGAGCGATTTCGATGCCGCGAAGTTCGAGGCCATGATGCGCGCGCATCCCAAGATCTTGCTGCGCTGCGGCACGCTCTGAGGCCGCCAGGGACTCTGCGATTCGGAGGCGACAGATGATTGATTCGTTGCAAGCGCGGCTGCGCGAAACGCTGGCGGAGATTCGCGCCGCCGGACTCTACAAGGACGAACGGATCCTATTATCGCCGCAGGGGCCGCGGATCGCCGTGCAGGGGCGTGAAGTGCTCAACTTTTGCGCCAACAACTATCTCGGCCTGGCCAATCACCCGGACATCCTGGCGGCGGCGCGCGCCGCGTTGGACACGCATGGCTTCGGCCTGTCCTCGGTGCGGTTCATCTGCGGCACACAGGCGCCGCACAAGTTGCTGGAGCAGCGACTCGCGGCGTTCGTCGGCCAGGACGACGTCATCCTCTACACGTCCTGCTTCGACGCCAACGGCGGTTTGTTCGAGACGCTCCTCGGACCCGAGGACGCGGTGATCTCGGACGAGCTCAATCATGCCAGCCTCATCGACGGCATCCGGCTGTGCAAGGCGGAGCGCACTCGCTACAAACACGCCGACATGGACGACTTGGAAGCGCAGCTCGGCTCGAGCCGCAACGCCCGCGTGCGTTTGATCGTGACCGACGGCGTCTTCAGCATGGATGGCGACATCGCGCCGCTGGATCGCATCTGTGCGCTCGCGGCGCGCTACGAGGCCCTGGTGATGGTCGACGACTCGCACGCCACCGGCGTCGTCGGACAGCGCGGGCGCGGCAGCGCCGAACATTGCGGTGTGGCAGGGAAGATCGACATCCTCACCTCGACGCTCGGCAAGGCTCTGGGGGGTGCGAGCGGCGGCTTCACCGCCGCGAAGTCCGAGGTCATCGACCTGCTGCGCCAACGCTCGCGACCCTATCTGTTCTCGAACACCGTGACCCCGATGGTGGTGGCTGCCGGCATCCGGGCGTTGGAGCTGCTGGCGGACAGCACGACGTTGCGCGACCAGCTCGTCGCCAACACCGAGTACTTCCGCTCCCAAATGATCGCCGCCGGGTTCGCGCTCCGAGCGGGTGTGCACCCGATCGTTCCAATCATGCTGGGTGACGCCAAGCTGGCTCACGACATGGCGCGCGATCTGCTCGACGAAGGCATCTACGTAATCGGTTTCAGCTTTCCCGTCGTGCCGCAAGGACAGGCCCGGATCCGGGTGCAAGTCTCCGCCGCGCACGAACGGGCGCATCTGGACCGCGCCGTCGCCGCCTTCGCCAAGGTCGGGCGCAAACACGCAATCGTCCGCTGACGGAGGTGGCTCGAGTGAGACCACGGCAACGAGCGCGCGCGAGCCGTCGGACGCAGAAACCGGTCGTTCTCGTCGGCACGCGCAAAGGTGCATTCTTCCTCACGGGAGATGCGGCACGGCGCACGTGGAAGCTCACCGGCCCGCATTTTCTCGGACACATCGTGCACCACGCGGTGCTCGATCCACGCGACGGGCGCACCATGCTGCTCGCGGTCCGAACCGGGCACCTGGGGCCGACGGTGTTCGGTTCGCAGGATTGGGGGCGGACTTGGCAGGAGGCGAGCCAGCCGCCGGCGTTCGCGCCGGGCGGGTCGCTCGCCGTGCAGCATGTCTTCTGGCTCACGCCCGGGCACGCCGAGCAGCCGGGTGTGTGGTTCGCGGGCACGTCGCCGCAGGGCCTGTTCCGCAGCGACGACGCGGGCAAAACCTGGGAAGGTGTGCGTGGCTTCAACACCCATCCGCGTCGCAACACCTGGGCGGGCGGCGATGGCACACCCGACGGGCCGACCTTGCACTCGATCCTGATCGATCCGCGCGACCCACGACACATGTACTTCGGCATGTCCTCGGGTGGAGTGTTCGAGACCCGGGATGGCGGCAAGGATTGGCGGCCGCTCAATCAAGGCATCCTGGCCGATTTCCTGCCGGACAAGTATCCGGAGTTCGGCCAGGATCCGCACTGCATCGCCATGCATCCGCTGCATCCCGACCGGCTGTACCACCAGAATCATTGCGGCATCTACCGGCTGGATCGTCCAGGCGAGAAATGGGAGCGCATCGGCGAGAACATGCCGCGTGCAATCGGGGACATTGGATTTCCCATCGTCTTGCACCCGCGCGATCCGGATACGCTGTGGGTGTTCCCGATGGACGGCAGCACGGTGTGGCCGCGCACGAGCCCCGGCGGCAAGCCCGCCGTCTACCGCACGCGCGACGGGGGCCGCAGCTGGCAGCGTCAAGCACGGGGTCTGCCACAGCAGCAAGCTTGGTTCACCGTCAAACGCCAGGCGTTCGCAGCCGACGCTGGCGAGCCGGTGGGACTCTACTTCGGCACCACGAGCGGTGAGGTTTGGACGAGCGCCGACGGCGGCCAGCGCTGGGCCAGGCTGGCCGCGCATCTGCCGGAGATCTACTCGATCACCACCGGGGTGCGAGGATGACGCGCGTGCACATTCCGTCGCCGCTCTACTCCTACACCGGGGGCGCGACGCAGGTCGAAGCCAGCGGCAGCACCTTGGAGGAGATCGTCGACACGCTCGAAGCGCGTTTTCCCGGACTGCGCTTCCGCATCGTCGACGAGCAGGGTCGCATTCGCGAGCACATCCGCTTCTTCGTCGATAGCGACCTGGCGCCGCAGCTCGCCTGCGCGGTGGAACCGGGGCAGGAAGTGCACATCCTCTGTGCCTTGAGCGGCGGCTAGCCGGAAGGATCGCATCAGTAATCGAAGCCGATGGCGAAGAAGGTCTTCCAGTCCTTGCTCTGGCTGAACGGATTGTTCGGATCGGTGCTGATGGGCATGGCGGCATCGAAACGCAG
>Ga0075418_10000364_pt1 | contig 46462 bp, 44 predicted proteins | sample SoiMetdeltSBSDD2_FD_81776 | JGI IMG/M metagenome (GOLD analysis project Ga0075418, IMG submission 81776) | Bulk soil microbial communities from a Populus tree surrounding site in Tennessee, USA - Soil MetaG P. deltoides SBSDD2 | ecosystem: Environmental > Terrestrial > Soil > Tree plantation...
GGGCCGCAGCATGAACAAAAGGCCGACACTCGCGAGCAGCAGCACGACGCTGCCGAGGCTCGCGGGCAACCACCATCGGCGATGGGGTTTGATCATGATCCTCAGCACAACGCAGCACATTAGCTCCCTTAGCTGCCGCGTTGTCAGCGTCTCAGTCGGTTATAGCCCATTGAGACGGAAAACTCGGAGATATTGGCTGCTGGGCGAAGATTACGAGGTTTCCGCCAGGGAGAAATGCTTGTGCAGCAGCTGACCGCGGGTGCCGAGCGCGAGCACGTCGATCCGATTCAAGCCCCAGGAAACCGCTGACGGAGTATCAGTGATCCCGGCACCGATGGTTTCCCAGCCGGTCCAGCTTTTGCCGTCCCACCAACGGTGTTGCAGTGTCGTGTCGTCTCCCTTGCAGAAAAGGTCGAGCCGGTGCCGGCCCCATGAGGACACCGCGACATCGGAGTGGAGTCCGCCGCCGAGGTCGACCGGGCCGGACCACATGGAGCCGTCGTAGGACTCCTGGTAGAGGTGGTTGTCGCGGCCGCGGTAGAAGATGTCAATCAAGTTCGGCCCTCGCGACACGGCCGCCGGGGCGCCCTCCAGATTGCCGCCAAGCCGCTCGTACGCGCTCCAGCCAGTACCGGTCCATGACTTGTGGTACAGCGCGTTGTCGCTGCCACGAACGAAGACGTCCAACCGGTTTCTGCCCCATGAGGACACGGTGGGACTCGACGTGAGGAATCCGCCCAGCGGGAAGTACCCCATCCACCCTCGGCTCCAAGATTTCTGCCAGAGCTGATTGTCGGCACCACGAACGAAGATGTCGAGCCTGTTCTGCCCCCACGCGACTGCGCCCGGCCCGCCGGCGATGGCCGGGCCAAGATCATCAGGCGGGTACCATTTCGTGCCGTTGTAGGTCCGGTGCACCATGATCTGGCCGGCAGCCCGGGCGAAGACGTCCAGTCTGTTCACGCCCCAGGAGGCCACACTTGGCCCCGCGTTGAAGGAGCCGCCAAGATCATCCCACTCACTCCACTGTGGCATGCCTTCAGTCGATGTCGGGGCCCCAGGCATTGTCAGATTCCCCGACGGACTCGCGGGAGGTATCGTCGCCCGGGCGTCGAAGTTCGCCATCAAGAAGAGGCCGGTTCCCGAAAGCAAGAGCACCACGCTGCCCAAGATCACCGGCAGCGACCATCGGCGCTCGATATTGATCATGAGGGGAAGCATGGCAAAGCACACACTATCCCTTCAAACATCAACTTGGCGGCGTGTCAGGTCGCTATGACCCAAACCGAGATGATCACAACTCGGTTACCTAGATGATCACAAGTCGGTTACTTCGCGATGATCTTGCCCGGGTTGAGGTTACGTCCTGGATCCATCGCGGTGAAGAGTCCGTCGATCATGTGGACGCCCGGCGCCGAGATATCCTGCTCCAGCCACGCGGCATGCTCGGTACCGACGGCGTGATGGTGTGACAGCGTGCCACCCGAGTCGACAAATGCCTGCTGGATCGCGTTCTTGAGCGGCTCATACTGACCCAACGGATCAACGCCATCGTGCTTGAACGCGAATGTGAAGTACAGGCATGCGCCGGAATGGTAGGAGTGCGAGAGGTGGCACATGATCCAGCCGGGGACACCGAGGTGCGCGTACACCTTCGCGGCGGCCGCGTTCACGTTTTTGTACAACGGCAGGAGCTTCGACCACGGCGCCGCTGTCTCTGAGACATCGCCGATCGCTCCGCGGTCCAGCAGGAAGTCTCGGATGTACGGGGTGTCGAACTTCTTCTGGTCGTACAGCGCGCCAGGGCCCTTGCCGACCAAGATCCCACCATGGTCGCTCACGATGTCCTTGACGATCTTCTTTTGTCTCCCGACATGGTCCTTGCCGCCCTCGTAGCCGATGAAGGATAGGCATACCTCGTCGAGCTTCCAGCCGCGCCGCTGCAGGACCTTCATCAGGCCCTTGCTGATCAACGATGAGATCGAGATCCCGCTCGACTTCTTCCTTGTCGCAAAAGAGAACGCGGTCTCCTTTGCGTCGGAGACTCTGGTGATGGACGGGTGCGCGTCGCTGGTCGAGATCTCCTGCATCGTAGCCAGCCCGGCCTCCCAGGACGGGAACAGGTATCCCAAGATCAGCCGTACCTCAGGGATCCGATGCACCTGTACGGTGACCTCGGTGATCACGCCGAGGCGACCCTCGGAGCCGAGCACCATCTCGCGTACGCTCGGCCCGGTCGAGGTGTGCGGCAACGGCCGGACCTCCAGCACCTTGCCCGGCATGATCACTCGCATGCCGCGCGCGATGTCGGAGATGTCACCGTACTTATCCGACTGCATCCCCGATGAGCGCGTTGCTACCCAGCCGCCAAGCGTGCTGTGGGTAAAGCTGTCGGGGTAATGCCCCAGACACCAGCCCCGCGCGCCCAACTGCTCCTCCAGGTCGGGGCCCAGTGCGCCTGCCTGAATCCGCGCCAGACCAGACTCTTCGTCAATGTCGATGACCTGGTTCAGTCGGCCAAGATCGACAGAGATGACGGGGCGGGTCTCATCCTCGGGCGCATGCAGACTGCCAGCGATATTGCTGCCTCCCCCATACGGAATGATCACCGCGTCTGCCGCTACGCCGCGATCGACGATGAGCTGCACCTCCGCCTCGTTGCCCGGATAGAGTACGACGTCCGGTACCCGCGGGATGTCGCCTGCTCGTATCCGCAGCAAGTCCCGTGCGCTCTTGCCGTAGGTGTGGACAATGCGGTCAAGATCATCTTGGACAGCGTTCTCGGCGCCAACCGCATCGGTCAGTTCTGCCAGCAGCTGATCGCTGATCACGGGCGTCGGGATGGGCAGGTCCTCTAGCGACATCGGAGCGGTCGGGGTGGTATCCACATCAAGATCGATAGCGTTGATCACGAACGGCCGAAACGCCGGCTTGTCTTCGTGGTGGAAACTCACACCTTCGACTCCCCAGCCCCACCACTTCATGTGCTTGACGTCGGGCATCCCTGTCGTTCTCCTTCGTTCTGCTCTGGGCAGGTCTACGCGTGGTTGGCGCGATAGGTGGTGGCGTAGTCGATGAGCCCGCTCACCTCTTTGCTGATGCGTTCGGAGAATTGGATCACGGACTCCCCGTCCTCGGGCCGCATCGGCTCCCCGTAAGCGACTAACACCGGCAGCCGCCCGTGCGTCGGCCAGTTCTGGCCGTAGGGCATGGCCTCGGATGCGCCGACGATCGCAACGGGCAGGCAGGGCACATCCCGGCTGATGCACAGCGCTGCGGCGCCTGGCTTGAACGCACCCATTTCGCCGGTCCGCGAGCGCGTGCCCTCCGGGAAGAGCAGCAGGGGAACGCCGTCATCGAGCAGGCTGGTCGCCAGGCCGTGGCGGCCGCGGAGTCCGGTGCGGTCGACCGGGAACGCATTGAAAAACAACGAGGTGAGGCCCTTGCGCCACCAAACGTCGAAGAAGTAGTCGGCGGCTGCGCCCGCCGCCACATACCGTGCTACCTTGCGCGGCAAAGATCCGAGAATCAGCGGAGCATCGAGATGACTCGCGTGATTGGACACAACGACGAACGGTCGATTCAGGCCTCGGAGATGCTCCTCGCCGAGCACCGTCACGGTCACGAGCCGCCAGACCAAAGGCTTGAGCAGGCCTCGCTGCGCCACGAAGCGCGCGCCGGCATGCAGCGGCGATGTGTAGCGAGTCCGGCTCGACATGGGCTTAGCCTAACCCGACCCGCATTTGCGCCGAGCTAGTCAAGGAACGCACGAGAGAGCCCCGAGATCTCTCGAGTATCTGCCCTGAGCCAGTCGAGTATGCACCCTGAGCCTGTCGAAGGGCACCCATACCGCTAGTGGCGGCCCGAGGTCAGGCCGCGCGAGACCGCTCGCACCACGCGATGCGGCAGATGCTCACAGATCGTGATCAGCACCTTGTAGCGCTTGGTCGGGATGGAGATCACCTTGCCGGCTGCGGCATCATCCAGGCACTCAGTGACCACCCGGTCGGCATCCAACCACAGGGGATCAGGGATCGAGCCGATGTTGATGTTCGCGCGCTCGTGGAACTCGGTACGTACCCAACCAGGACATAGCGCCGTGACCTTGACGCCGGTGCCATGCAACTCATTGGCAAGGCTCTCCGTGTACGCGGTCACCCAGGACTTGATGGCCGAATAGCTGCCCATGGCCACGAAGCCAGCGGTGCTCGAGACGTTGATGATTGTGCCGGCTCCGCGTTCCCGCATGGCCCGTCCGGCAGCCCCTCCGAGCATCAAGACGGCCCTGATCATGACGTCGATCCCGTGTTCGTGAGGACTCGTGTCCAGGTCGGTGAGCTTCGCCCGGATTCCGAAGCCCGCATTGTTGATCAGCATGTCGATCGGCTGCTCGATGCTGGTCAGCCGCTCAGTGATCCTGATCACCTCGTCGCGTACGGCCAGATCTGCGACGATCATTTCCACGCTGACGGCGTAGCGCTCCTTCAGTTCGGTGGCCATCTCCGAAAGCCGATCAGCCTTGCGCGCTACGAGTACCAGATCATCGCCCCGCGCCGCAACCGCCCGCGCGAACGCGGCTCCAATGCCCGACGTACCCCCGGTGATCAGCGCAGTTGCCATGCGCTCAACCCTATGCCGCGCGCATGCCGACGCCGATCTTCGTCCGCGTCGGGCGCCTCGCCGATTGGCAGGGTCTAGGCGTCTGGCAGAAGTGTCCGGATGAGCGTGTCGGTGAGCCAACGGGCGTGCTGCGACTGAGTCCAGCCGATCTCGTCACAGAGCATGCGGGCAACATCGAGGCTAGCGAGGGCCCAAATGATTTCACCGGCTCGTCGTGTGGTGACGCGTAACGGTCCGCGGGCGGCGATCCATTTCGCGTAGGTCTGCATGTTGTCCAGGCGGAAGCGATTCATCTCCTCGAACACATTTGCCATCTCGGGCTCGACCGCCGATGCGGTGCGCAGGATCTCAAATACCGGCCGCAGCTCGGTTGAGATGCCGGCGATGAATTTGGCGAACAGCTCGATCTGTTTGCGTTGGTCCATCTCATTCCGGATGGCCTGGGCATCCTGTCGTTGGGTCACGTTGGCGACCGCGTCATCGGGCACCAGGCGAAGATCTATTAATGCGGTGAGTACCCGCGCCTTGTTGCCGAAGATCGCATGAACGGTGTCGCGAGCCACGTCGGCCTGCACGGCGATGTCCTTGATCGTGGTCCGGGCATAACCACGCTCCAGGAAAAGCTCCGACGCCGCTTCAAGGATGCGGGTACGAGTGCGGGCTGCCTGCTCGTCGCGGACGGCGGAGGAGTACTTGCGCTTGTCCTTGACCTCGACCACGAGTTCATCCTACAGTATCAGTATTAATCCGACAGAGTGTAGGATCATCTTGGGAGAGACCACCATGATTGAGCTGCTTACCCAGCCGCCACCGCCTGAGGCGAGCGCCAAGTTGGCGGCGATCGACGGCGTTCGCATCGTTCCGACAATGCTCACCACGCAAGAAGGACCCGACGGTTATCTCGGACCGGAGGCGGCGGGTGCCGTCCTGATCCTGCACGCGACGTTCGTCGATGAGCGAGGGTTCCAAGCGTTCTGGGCGCGCGCGGCCGCGCTCTTTGAGCAGCTGTCCAAGGCACCTGGGTTCATCCGCCGATTCAGCTTCGCTGATGGTCCGCTGGGCTACTTGATCGCATTCTGGCGGACTCCGGCCGACGCCCATACGTTCTTCTCCAGCGATGAGCACCAGGCGGCGATGCGTGACCTCTACCGCGAACGCTGGCAATACACTCACTTCGCGGCGCTCTGGGAAATGACAGCGCCACGCCAACGCGTCATCTTCTGCCAGCAGTGCGACGCCGTGACGCCCACCACCGACCGAGTCTGCACGGGATGCGGCGCTGAACTGCTCGATCCCTTTGCCATCCCAAGCAATGCCGCTTGCTGAGCTGACTGCCTTACCCCAGGAGCGCGCTATTACGAGTCGGAGTTGGACTGAAGTAGAGCTGCAGTTTCTCGGGCGATGGCCAGCTCCTCGTTGGTGGGTACCACAGCGATGGTGATCGGTGCCCCGTCCGGCGAGATCACGCGTGCGAAGTTGGAGCGTACGTCGTTGAGCTCCGGATCCACCACGAACCCGAGAACGTCAAGCCCGTCCGCGACGGCCGCGCGTAGCGATGGGCTGTTCTCCCCGACCCCGGCCGTGAAGCTCAACACGTCGAGCTGGCCAAGGAGTGCCAGGTACGCGCCGATGTAGTGCTTGAGCCGATGGACGTACACCTCGAACGCCAGCTGCGCGGCCCCGTCGCCGGTGCTGCGCTGCTCTTCCAGTGCACGGAAGTCGTTGACACCCGCCATGCCCTTGAGACCGGACTGCTTGTTCAGCAACGTGTCGATCTCGGCAATGGTCATCCCGAGCTCGTTGTGCAGGAAGGTGTGCAACCCAGGGTCAACATCGCCGGAGCGGGTACCCATCACCAGGCCCTGGAGCGGCGTCAGGCCCATTGAGGTGTCGATCGCAAGGCCACCGCGTATCGCCGACGCCGAACAGCCGTTCCCTAGATGCAGCACGATCTGATTCAGCTCGGCGAGATCGCGACCCACCAGCTCCGCAGCCGCTCTGGAGACATATTGATGCGAGGTGCCGTGGAAGCCATAGCGTCTGATCCGATAGCTCTGAGCAAGATCACGAGGGATCGCGTACGTCGCGGCGGCAGCCGGCAAAGTGTTGAAGAAGGCGGTATCGAAGATTGCAACATGCGGTACGTCGAACTCGGCACGTGCGGCCTCGATCCCCGAAATTGCACCTGGATTGTGCAGCGGAGCAAGGGGAATGAGGTCCTTGATCTCATTGAGTACATCGTCATCGATGATCGTCGGGTCTGAGAGGTCCGGTCCACCATGGACGACTCGGTGCCCGACAGCGCATAGCCCGATGGCATCAAGATCAACACCGGCAGCAGCAAGATCCTTAGTCATTGCCTGCATTGCTGCGGCGTGATCAGCGACTGGACTGCCGGGCTCACCGATGCGCTCGATGATGCCCTTGGCCTGGACCTCCGCAGTCTCCGGCACCACGAGCTGGTATTTCAGTGACGAGGAGCCGGCGTTGAGGACCAGGATCGGCAGGTCGCTCATGCTGAGCTCCCGGCCGCCGCTTCTGTTGGCGTGGCCTGCTTCATGCCTTGGGCCTGTACGGCGGTGATCGCGACAGTATTCACGATGTCGGAAACCAGCGCGCCCCTGGACAGATCGTTGACCGGCTTGCGCAGCCCTTGCAGTACCGGGCCAATCGCGATGGCGTGAGCACTGCGCTGCACTGCCTTGTAGGTGTTATTGCCGGTGTTCAGGTCCGGGAAGATGAACACGGTCGCACGTCCAGCAACCGATGAGTTCGGTAACTTGGTCCGCGCCACTTCCGGATCCACCGCAGCGTCGTACTGAATGGGACCCTCGAGCAAGAGATCAGGAGCGCGGAGAGCCACCAGCTGCGTCGCGGCCCGCACTTTCTCTACATCGGCACCCGATCCGGACGTGCCAGTCGAGTACGACAGCATCGCGACACGCGGCTGGATACCGAACTGTTGTGCGGTCTCCGCCGAGGAGATCGCGATATCGGCCAGCTGCTCAGAGGTCGGCTCGGGTATGACCGCGCAGTCGCCGTAGACAAGCACCCGGTCGGCCAGGCACATCAAGAACACGCTCGAGACTGTGCTCACCCCAGCCTTTGTCTTGACGAACTCCAAGGCTGGCCGGATCGTGTGCGCGGTAGTGTTCACCGCGCCCGAGACCATCCCGTCGGCCAACCCTAGATGGACCATCATCGTGCCGAAGTACGAGACGTCGGTCATCGCCGCTCGCGCGCGCTCGAGCGTCATCCCCTTATGGGCTCGGGCTTGCGCGTACGCGGCGGCAAACGTCTCGACGAGATCGGGTTGCGACGGCGACACGATGGACGCCTCATCAAGATCAAGACCAAGTGCCGACGCCCGAGCGCGGACCTTGGTCTCGTCGCCGAGCAAGATCAGGTTCGCGACACCGCGACGGAGCAAAATCGCTACCGCCTCGAGGATCCGATCATCGTCACTCTCCGGCAGCACGATCCGTTGCCGATCAGCGCGTGCCCGCTCCATGAGCTGGTATTCAAACATCAACGGCGTGCGGACATCAGAGGCCGAGACGTTGATCGCGGCGAGCAATGCCGCCTGGTCCACCTGCTCGGCAAACCCCCGACGTGCGGTCTCGATCTTGCGACTCGACTCCTTGGTGATCGGCCCGCGCACCCTCATCAGCCGCTCGGCCGTTGTGAAGGTACCAAGATCAGTCAGCGCGATCGGCAAGTCCTGCTGCACGCCTTCGGACAGCCGCCGGATGCTGTCGGGGATTGGGTATCCGCCGGTAAGGAGGATTCCAGCCAACACCGGGAACGTTCCAGACTGATGAGCCAGCATGAGACCGGGAATGAGATCTGTACGGTCGCTCGGCGCGATCACCGCAACGTCAGGACCGAGTCGATCAAGGACGTTGGGCAGACTCATCGCCGCAACGATCACGCTCAAGGCCTCCCGATCCATCCAGGCCTCGTTGCCTAACACCAGTCGACCGTCGGCCGCCGCGACCAGGTCTCGGAAAGTCGGTGCGGACAGCAGCGGGCTCTCCGAGATGGCAGCTGTCACCACGTTGGGAAGATCGGCGAGCGCAGCGCGGATTGCCTGCGCGATCTCATGATCAACACGATTGGCGATCACCGCGACGGTTTGTGCATGGTTGGCCCGCAGTTCCGCGATCGCGCTGGCGGCAGCGGCCCGGATCTGTTCCGGACTCCGCTCACGACCATGGACCACCAAGATCACGGGGGAACCAAGATTGGCGGCGATCTTGGCGTTGAAGGACAGCTCGGTCCCCGTCGCCACGTCGGTATAGTCCGAGCCCACGACCAAGATCACATCGAAGCGATCGGTCAGCTGCCCGAAACGTTCAACGATGACATGCAATGCCTCGTCCGCGTCCGCCCGCGCAGCATCGTAGGTGACCCCGATGGCCTCATCGTAGGACTGTGAGATGCCCGGTTGATTGACAAGAAGATCAACAATGAGGTCGATATCGTTGCTGCCGGAGCTGGTTGTCGTCAGTGGACGGAACACGCCGACGGAGCCAACTTCCCGAGTCAGCGCGTCCAGCAATCCAAGCGCGACGGCTGATTTGCCGGTGAAGCCCTCAGGCGATGCGACGTAAACGCTGCGACTCACGGGACTGACGTTATCGGCAAGTCACGCCATCTACGCGTCAGCGCGATGGAGTCGGAACTATCTTGGTTCGCGTGGCTGCCCCCGTTCCACCGGAGATTCCCGGTATGGCGGACTGGCGCGCAATCGCGCGGGGCGGCTTCGCGATCGTCTGGGAAGCTCGCCAAGAGTCGCTGAACCGACTGGTCGCGGTCAAGGTTGACGAGCGCAAGCTAGACAGCGAAGCCGAGCAGCGACGCTTCCTCCGCGAAGCGGGTGCGGCGGGTCGGATGTCGGGCCATCCCGGCATTGTCACCGTTCACGACGCCGGTCTGCTGGGCGACGACCGGCCATTCCTCGTTATGGAACTGTGTCCCGGCGGCTCGTTGACACGCTGGCTTACAGCGGATCCGCGACCGAGTCAGCGCCGCGTTCGCGAGGTGGGCGTACGCATTGCCGACGCGCTAGCCGCTGCTCATTTGCTAGGCGTGCTGCATCGCGACGTCAAACCGGCCAACATCTTGATCGACGCGTACAACAACGCCGGGCTAGCCGACTTCGGGCTTGCCGCACTCATCGACCCAGACATGCCGCTCAGCGAGACGGTGGAAGCGATCACGCCCGCGTACGCGCCGCCGGAGGTCTTTGCGAAGAAGCCGCTCACCGAGTACGCAGACGTCTATTCGTTGGCAGCCACGCTGTACGCCGTCCTCAGCGGTCATCCTCCCCGGTGGTCGGAGACAGTCGAGACGCCGAGCATCCCCGAGATCATGAAGCGACAGCGGCTACCGATCAAGAGCATCCCCGGAGTCGACAAGGGCTTCATGGAAGTGCTGCTGAATGCCATGGCCGAGGATCCCGAGGACCGACCGACCGCTGCGCAGTTCCGTGATCAACTGAAGGCGCTCGACCTGTCGACCCAGCTCGCGCCGAAGCCACTGACAACCGCGGAGGGTAGTCGGGAGTCGGCGCCTACGCCGCATCCGGAGGAGCCAGCTGCCAAGGTCGCCAAGGCAGCCGCTAGCCCGGTCCCTGCGTCCCGCTCACCAAACAGATGGGAGCGTCGCGGAGTAGTGACTTTGATCGTCGTTGCCGTGTTGATCGTGGTTGCATCAGCTATTGCCGTGATCAACTTGGCGGGACGTACTCCAGCAGTCGAACCGTCGCCGTCCTTATCGGCGACCTCGAACGTTCCTGAGACCCCGAGCGGTACACCTGTTGTGGTCCCCGCCGGCTTCATCGACTGCTCCGAGCAGCTCGGCGCGGACGTCTATTGCGCATCTCGACCGGAATGTTGGGGCACGGTGAACGGTCTAGGCGATGTCCCGTGGCTCGGGGTTCCGCAGGCATGCAACAAGACCCACGTCTATCAGACCTTCATTGCGGGACGGATGACCTATGACGTCCGGCGGCAGTCTCAGCTGGAGTCCGATGCGCTCATCCACCGGATATGTACCAACCAGATCGCGAACTCCATGCTGCGCACCAGGGATCGCCGATCGGACTGGGAGATCTGGTCTTTGGGGCCGCAGCAGCCGAACGAGTACTTCTTCCGCTGCATTATCGGCCGCGGCGAGCGGTCGGAACCGCTGGAGCTTCACGCTCCGGGCTGACAGCAGCCAACTGTTCGATGCCGGTGAGCAGCCGGTCAAGCATTCGCTCAAAATCCCAGCCCGACGGATCGTCGAATCCACCGGCCTCCCAGATTGCGGCCGTGTTGGGGTAGCGGTTCCAATCGAAGTAGGTCACCCAGAAGCTGGCCCGGGAATCCCAGTAAGCTTCCGCGGAGACGCCGGTATGCCGCGCTTCGTCGGCGTCGCTGATCATGGAGCGGGCGGCCCCCAGCAGCTGCCACTGGATCAGGTTGGAGATCGCCACGTTCTCCGCGCCGATGAATCCGGCGTCACGCAGCGCAGCATAGAGCGCCTCGGAGACATCCATAACGTGCGGGCCGATCGGGAGCCGGGCCATGTTGTAGTCCAACAGCCACGGGTGGGCGGCATAGATACGCCAGGTTTCTCGTGCCCACTGTTCGACGCGTTGCCGCCATTGCAGCTCGGGAGCGGGGATGGCGTGCTCGGCATACACATGATCGATCATGAGCTCGACCAGCTCGGAGCGGCCTGGCACGTAGGTGTAGAGCGACATGGCGCCGACCGCGAGGCGGCTCGCCACCTTGCGCATGGAGAGAGCCGCCAGGCCCTCGGCATCAGCTATTGCCACACCTGCTGCGACGACCTCAGCGAGGCTGATACGAGGCTTAGGGCCGCGTACGGGAGATTGCTGCGTGGGCTCCCAGAGCAGCTCGACGACTCGCCGACCTTCGGGTGTACCGGGCTGGGCGTCAGTGGCCACGCTCGCATCCTCGAATCCAGAAAGTGTCAGTAGTTCGTGCTTGTTTATCTCCGTACAGTGTATGTTATTCTGAATCCAGTACGGCGTACGGAGTTCGATCCCGAGGGGCGTTGATGATCAACCCAATGATCCACCCAGTGATCCACCCAATGATCCACACAGAACGGCTGACAAGGCATTTCGCGAGCAAGAAGGAGACCGTCGAAGCGGTGAAGGGTGTCGATATTGACGTCGCCGCAGGCGAGCTGGTGGCCTTCCTCGGGCCGAACGGCGCAGGAAAGTCAACGACCTTGCGGATGCTGACCACCCTGCTGCCTCCGACTGCCGGCAAGGCCTGGGTGGCCGGCGCGAGCATTACGACCGAGCCGGCCGTGGTGCGGTCGCGGATCGGCTACATCGGTCAGGGGGACGGGGCTGGGCACAGCTTCCGGGTGATGGATGAGCTGGTCATGCAGGGCCGGTTCTATGGCATGAACTCCTCCGATTCGCTCTCTCGAGCCCAGGAGCTGACCAAAAGCCTCGATCTCACAGCGCTGGAGAAGCGCAAAGTCAGCACGCTGTCCGGCGGTCAGCGGCGCAGGCTGGACATCGCGCTCGGGCTCATGCATAGCCCGCGACTGCTGTTCCTCGATGAGCCATCAACCGGGATGGATCCACACAACCGGGCCAACCTCTGGGACCACATCAACCGACTGCGTGATCAACAGGAGACGACCATCGTGCTCACCACTCACTACCTGGAGGAGGCCGACGCGTACGCGGAACGGGTGCTCGTTATTGATCATGGGGAGATCATCGCCAACGACACCGCGGGAAATCTCAAGGCGAAACTTGCCGGGGACCGGATCATGATCACGGTCGACGGCGTCAATGCGGCTGCTGCATCGGCTGTCGTCGCTGGTCGAGGAAAAGACCTGACCACGTCCAACGGATCGCGGGAGGTCACAATTGCCGGCCGCTTCGAGCGGGGTACGCGTACGCTGCCCTGGCTGTTGCGCGAACTTGATCATGCTGGAGTCGACGTACGAGCGGCCGACGTGCGGGTACCGACCCTGGACGACGTCTTCTTGAGCCTCACTGGCCGAAGCCTGCGCGAGGAAAGTGAGGTGACTTCATGAGCACATTGGTTGCTGACACTCGGAACGTCTTCCAGCGGGAGATGTCGCTGGTGCTGCGTGATCCGTTCTCCATGATCTTCTCCCTGGTCCAGCCGCTGGTCTTCCTTGCGCTCTTTGGACCGCTTTTGGCCGGTTCCGTGGATCCGGCCGCGATCAACGGCGCGTCGCCACTGCAGTGGTTCCTGCCCGGAGTGATCGTGATGATCTGCTTGTTTGGGACGAGCACGACCGGTGCCAACCTGCTCTTCGAGATCACCATGGGCTCGTACGAGCGGGTGCTGGCCGCTCCGTTGCACCGCTCCTCGATCTTGATCGGCAAGGCTCTGAAAGAGCTGGCTCCGCTGGTGGTGCAGGCCGCGCTCGTGACCCTAGTGTCGATCCCATTTGGCTTCAAGCTCTACCCCATACACGTGCTGGCAGGACTGTTGTTGCTGGGCGTCTTCGGGGTGGGGATGGGTGCGTTCTCGAATGCGCTCGCCATCGCTTCGCGCAAGCGGGAGTGGATGTTCTGGGCAGTGCAGCAGTCGTTGCTGTTCCCGCTGTTGATCTTGTCGGGGATGATGCTTCCGCTGGAGGCTGGCCCGGAGTGGATCCAGGTGCTCGGCAAGTTCAACCCGTTGACCTACATCGTGGACGCAGAGCGGGCACTGTTCTCTGGCACCTTCAACGATCCATCCATCGGCTGGGCGGTGCTGGCGGCGATGATCACCTGCGCGGCCGGCCTCTGGGTTGGCGTGAAGCAGGTCGCTCGGAGCACCACTTGATGACGTCGTTTGCCTTAGAAATCCCCCGATCACAGCGTGCCGTCACCACCCCAGCCGCACCCGGCACCGGGCTCGCCAACGAGACTGCGGGCAAGCGACTTTACAGCAAACGTGCACGTGCGTTTCCGCACTAGAGACAGGACGCCCGGCGCCCGACAGGTACTTTCACGGCCCCCAGCCGTCACCCGTCGCCAATGGTTCTCCGCACAAGGACACGTATGGAGCCCGATTCGCCCGAAATCGGCGACATTCGTGGCCTCGTGCGGAGAAACGGTCCATTGTCCAGAGGATGACCCTTAGACGTTCTCCTTGAGCCACGCGATGTCAGAGCCCTGACCCTCGCGGCCCCCCGGCGTTTCGACAACAACGGGGACGGCCGCCGTACGCACCACTTCCGCGAGGGCAGCCGTGCCAACCTCACCCTCGCCGAAGTTGGCGTGCCGATCGGCCCCGGAGTCGAAGGGATCGCGGGAATCGTTGGCGTGGACTAGATCGATCCGGCCGGTGATCGACTTGACTCGATCGACGAGACCGACCAGTTCCTCGCCGCCAGCGTGAGCGTGGCACGTGTCGAGACAGAAGCCCACGGTGTCACCGTCTTTGGCCTGACCGATTGCATCCCACAGTCGCGCGATGCGCTCCAGGCGCCGTGCCATGGCATTATCGCCGCCGGCAGTGTTCTCGATCAGTAGCGGCACGCGCATCTCCATACTGTCGATGCACTTGCGCCAGTTGTCGAAGCCGATGGCGGGATCGTCGTTCTTCAACACATGACCGCCATGCACGATGAGTCCGGTCGCACCGACCTCGGCCGCCGCATCGAGATACTGCTGCAGGAACTTCCGGCTCGGGATGCGGATCCGGTTGTTGGTGGTCGCCACATTGAGCACGTACGGCGCATGCACGTAGAGCACTATCCCGGCCTCCTGGGCCGCGGCCTTCAGCGCGGCTGCACCGCCGGCGTACCTGATCTCTGGGCCCTTCCACGCTTGTGGATCCCCGAGAAAGAACTGTGCCAGTGTCGCTTTGCGCGCCGCGGCCTCTGCGATGGGATCAACCTGGTCCCCGTGACCACCAACCTGCAGTGTCGTCATGGTTCTCGACCCTATGTCTCAGCCCAACGAATGGTCGCTGCCGCCCGACCGCCTCGCTGGGAACGCTCGCGCCATCGTGGTGGAATGGCCCACCACGCCGCCAATCAGCGACCGATGCTGGGTACCGCCATCCTGACCTAGACCAATTGAGTCCAGCCTTTCGGCTGTACTCGGCTCAGCTCGGCCAGGGCCGGGTTGTCCTCTCGAATGAAATTCCTACACGAGGCGGGTAAGCGGCATGTGCCGGTTGACGTCCTTATAGAGGAGGTATCGGAAGACTCCGGGGCCGCCGGCGTAGCAAGCCTGGGGGCAGAACGCCCGCAGCCACATGAAGTCGCCAGCCTGCACCTCCACCCAGTCGGTGTTGAGTCGGTAGACGGCCTTGCCCTCCAATACGTAGAGCCCGTGCTCCATCACATGCGTCTCCGCGAACGGGATCACCGCACCGGGCCGGAACGTGACGATGTTGACGTGCATGTCGTGGCGCAGGTCGGCCGGGTCAACGAAGCGGGAGGTCACCCAGGCGCCGTCGGTGTCTGGCATCGGGATGGGTTCGACGTCACGCTCGTTGGTGACAAATGGCGGTGGCACCTCGAGGCCATCGACTTTCTGATAAGCCTTCCGGATCCAGTGGAAGCGGAGCGGGTCCGAGCCGGGGTTGTGCAGGGTCCAGCGTGCTCCCGGCGGCAAGAACGCGTAGCCACCAGTCTCGAGCTTGTGTTGTTCGTCGCCGATCGTCACCATCATCTGGCCGTCGACGACGAAGAGCACTCCTTCCGCCTCGGGATTGTCCTCGGGCAGGTCGCTGCCGCCGCCGGCGGATACCTCGACAATGTACTGAGAGAAAGTCTCGGCGAAGCCGGACAGAGGGCGGGCCAGCACCCAGAGCCTCGTCTCGGTCCAGTTAGGCAGATAACTGGTGACGATGTCGCTCATCGTGCCGCGCGGGATGACCGCATAGGCCTCAGTGAACATGGCGCGATCGGTCAAGAGCTGATGCTGATCGGGAAGACCGCCCTGCGGGGCGTAGTAGGTGGAGGTCATCGTGCACTCCTTGTTGAGTCGGTAGTCGGCGGGTGGTGACGGGCGACGATGTGCCGTTTGTCCTGGGGTTGGCAGTGGGCCAAAGCGTCGGCACGGTGGCCTTCAGGAGGAGCCAAGCGCAACTCCTTCGATGTCGGATCGCGGGCGGGGCGAGAGCGGCCAGCTGGCTTCCGGTGAGACCGGCGCTGCGGCTGAGTTCGGTCTCGCTCACTGTTCCGCACACTAGCCCGCGAGACAGGTAGCGAGCCAGCGCACCCTTGACTCTGTCCTCACGGACGGCAGCTATTTCGGCGCCTGTGGGCCGATGAGTATTCGCGAGGCTGGCCCGTCACGCCGATCGACTCCGAGGACATGACCGATTCGGCATCAGATGGCGAGCCGGTACGACAGTCTGAAGCACCGCTGCTACTGACGCTGGTCCGTCATTGCCCCCTCCTGTACTGACACTGGCAACTCGGAGCCTACGCGGTCAGCCAGGCCCTGGAGCTCGGTACGGAGCGCCGCGGGGAGCCTCGGGCCCAACATCGCGAACCAGTCCTCGATCAATCCCAGCTCGGCCCGCCACTCCTCGGCATCTACAGTGAGCACGGCCTCCAGCGCATCGGGCGGCAGGTTCAGGCCGTCGACATCGAGTGAGGCCGGCGACGGTACGGAGCCGACCGGCGTCTCGACGGCTTGCGCACGACCCTCCAGGCGCTCGACGATCCACTTGAGTACCCGGCTGTTCTCACCGAAACCCGGCCAGAGGAAGTCCCCGGCGGATGACCGACGGAACCAGTTCACGTAAAAAATGGCCGGTACGCCTTCTCGGTGCTCGGCGCCCAGCTGAAGCCAGTGTGCGAAATAGTCGCCGGCCGCGTAGCCGAGGAAGGGCAGCATGGCCATCGGGTCGCGTCGCACCACACCGACCGCCCCCGTCGCGGCCGCGGTGGTCTCGCTGGACAGCGTCGCACCCATGAACAGCCCGTGCTGCCAGTCCCGCGCCTGGGACACAAGTGGCACCGTGTCCGCCCGACGCCCGCCGAAGATGATGGCGTCGATCGGGATTCCGGCCGGGTCGCCATACTCGGGCGCGAGGATCGGGCACTGCGTCAGGGGTGTGCAGAACCGGCTGTTCGGGTGGGCCGCCGGGCCGGTGGCCTCCTCGCGCGTCCAGCTCTGGCCGCGCCAGTCGGTCAGATGCGCGGGTGGTTGGTCGGTCATGCCTTCCCACCACACGTCCCCCTCGTCGGTCAGGGCCACGTTGGTGAATATGGAGTTGCCGCGGTCGATTGTCGCCATGGCGTTGGGGTTCGTCCGCCGGCTTGTGCCGGGTGCCACGCCGAACAGTCCGTATTCGGGATTGGTCGCGTACAGCCGGCCGTCGGTGCCGAACCGCATCCAGACGATGTCGTCGCCCAAGGTCTCCGCCGTCCAGCCCGGCAGGGTCGGACGCAGCATGGCCAGGTTCGTCTTCCCACAGGCGCTGGGAAAGGCGGCGGCGAGGTTGTAGCTTCGCCCCTCTGGCGAGGTCAATTTCATGAGCAACATGTGCTCAGCTAGCCACCCTTCGTCGCGAGCGATGACTGAGGCGATCCGTAGTGCGTAGCACTTCTTGCCGAGGAGCGAGTTGCCGCCGTAGCCGGAGCCGTATGACCAAATCGTCCGCTCCTCGGGGAAGTGGCTGATGTACTTCACCTTGTTACACGGCCACGGGACGTCGGCCTGGCCCGCTTGGAGCGGCGCACCCACTGAGTGCAGGCAGGCCACAAAGTCGGCCTCCCCCTGTGCAGTCATGCCGGCCAGCGCGGAGCGGCCTATCCGGGTCATGATTCTCATACTGACCACCACGTACGGGGAGTCGGTGATCTCCACCCCGAAGCTTGGCTGCTCCGCGTCGAGCGGACCCATACAGAACGGCACCACGTACATAATCCGGCCGCGCATGCAGCCGCGATACAGATCGGTCATCACCTGCTTCATCTCGGTCGGCGCTACCCAGTTGTTGGTAGGTCCGGCGTCGTCGGGATCGGCCGAGCAGATGAAGGTGCGGTCCTCGACCCGGGCGACGTCGTCGGGGTCGCTCCGGGCTAGGAAGGAGTTGGGCTTAGCGTCCGGGTTGAGCCGGATCAACGTGCCAGTCTCAATGAGGATGTCGGTGAGCTGCGCCCACTCCGCATCGGAACCGTCACACCAATGGATAGCCTCCGGCTCGGTGAGTTCGGCAACCTCGGCAACCCAGGTCTGCAGGCGGCGGTGGCTGGTCGGCGGCAAGGGGGTTGGCGGTGCCGGCCTCCACCCCGCCGGTCGGCCGGATTCTCTCATGGCAGTCATGGCGTCACCTCGTGAGTAGTACCAGCAGTAGCACTGGTCTGAAGGTCTGAAGATAGGCCACGGTCTGCTCCAGTACGAAACTCAGCAAGCGCTAAGTGAGGCAATTCACTCTGCTCTGGGCTTTCATGCTCTTCGCTCGCTCGTGTGAAATCGCTGTGAAACAGTCCGTGTTTTCCCTGGTCAAGGGCCAGTTACAGACCCGCCACCTGAGCCCGCCGGCCAGGTAGTCAGGAACACCTCGAGGTATCAGCTGCCGCTGCTGCGGTCTTGACCCGTCCGCCACCAGTCGCGCATCCGGTTGGCTGCCGACCCGCCAGCGGTCCCGGCCGCGCCGCCGATCTTCGCCACCAGCTTGTACAGCGGGTCGCCGGATGTCGTGAAGTTGTGCTTGTAGGAGTTGGCGGCGGCCTTGACCTCCTCGCTCATGGGCGCGTCCTTGTCATCAGAGCGACGCGGGTAGTTTCCCGTCAAGATCTCGGCGTACTCAGGCCCGGCTGCCCATTTCTGCAGTTCGGCTGCGCGCAGCGCCGCAAGCGGGTGGCTCTTCCCGCTCATCTGCAAGAGCTTCAGCAGGCTGTCGCGTACGTCACCACTTTTCTCGTACTCCTCTGCCTGGTCCAGAAAGCCCGCAATGTCCATCTCATCGGGATTCCTCGCACCAGCCATGCTTGCGTGCGCCCGCAATGCGGCGTTGGGGTCCTGTGAACACAGCAAGCCAGCACGATCGCAGGACAACTCCGACTTGCGGAACCACTCATTGAGACCCAGAACGATCGCTCGAATGCTCCAGGCACCGAGCGGCAGCCACTCCATGGCGGCGGCGAGATTGACCAGCGAGATCAGCATGGTGCGATAGACCGCATGCCCGGAGAGCACGTGCCCGACCTCGTGCCCAATGATGAACCGCAGCCCCTCGGCGTCGACGAGATCGAGCATGCCGGTGCTGACCACGATGATCGGCTTGCCCATTCCAATCGCCATTGCTGTTGGCGCCGGATCTTGCTCGATGTACAACTCGGGGACCGGCTGCAGGTCAAGGGTCGTCGCGCACTCGTTCAGCATCTGGTGGATGTGTGGGTACTGGCGGGGTGAGACACGCGTTGCGGTGGCGAGGTAGAGGTACCGGATGCTTCGCTCGCCGATGGCTCCAGAGATTGTCCTGAGAACGGAGTCGAAGCCCGGAATGGCGCGCAGCGCCACCAACGCGCCGCGATCAGCCGGGTGTTCGTATGCGCGCGAGCTGATATCGGGGAACCGGATACGCCCGCGGAGCGCCGGCAGGGATTCCGTGGTCATGCCCAGCAGCGTACGTGCGCTTGGCGACAGGCTCGGATCAACTGCCCATCTGGAATATGCCGCTTAGTCCCATCGTCAGCTGGAGGATTACTGACAACACAATCCACGCGATGCCGATGATGATGCCGGCCAGAGCCTTGCTGTTCTGGAAGCCCGCGCGGCGCGACATGATGAATGCGACGATGCTCAAGACCAGCCCGATGGTCGACGTGCACGGAATGATGGCCAAGATCAGTCCGACGATCCCGAGCGTATTGCCCGGATCTGCTGCAGGTTGCGGGGTGGCCTGGTATTCGGCCATATCGGTCACTCCTCCGAGAGCGGGTTCAGGTACGGCGAAGGCGAGCCTATCGTCACCGGGGTTGGCAAAGCGTGTACCGCACTCACAGCCGGTCCAGTCCTAGTGCCCGCGCCTTCGCGCCGGCTTCGGCACGGTTCGCTGCACCAAGCTTGGCCAAGATGTTGGAGACGTGCACGCTAGCGGTCTTCTGGCTGATGAACAGGTTGTCGGCGATCTCTCGGTTGGTGCGGCCCTGCGAGACCAGAACCAACACCTCGCGCTCGCGCCCAGTAAGTCGGGAACCCGTGTCCACTTCCACACGTGCAATCCCGGGTAGCTTCAGCCGGGCCCTGCGAGCAAGAGCTTCCATCTCCTCGGCCAGAGGGATCGCGCCGATCGACCGAGCACGTTCGTGCGCCGCTACAGCTCGACCTCCGCGCTGGCTGTGTCACCGATTTCCGCAAGCACCTCCGCAAGCCGGAGTTCTGCGTAGAGTTCGTGCTCCGCGTACACGATCTCTCGGATCCGCTGCAACGCGTCGCGCCATAGCTCTGGTCGAGCCTCGCCGCGTGCTCGCGAAAGCTCCGCCTCAGTAAGGCTCAACCAGGCCCCGGCATTTTTGTCGAGGTATCCATCAGACGAGTCACGAACCTTGGTTAGCAGCTCAACCAGATGTGTGATCCTGATCGGCGCGCCCGAGTCATGGGCTAGCAACGAAGCGGTCGCCTCGACCCGAGCAATGAGTGGCACGACGTGATAGACGATCGGGTCGTCGATCATGGGGTCGATGCGTTCGATTGCATCGCCGATGTCGTAGTGCCGGCGTGCCAGCAAGAGCCGCATACGTACGCCGATGATGGGTGCAATCGCCTGTGGATCACGAATGGTGGGGGCGATTTCCTCAGCTCTATGCAAGTGTTGCTCAGCCGCGTCGTACCTGCCCTGCGTTACATGCTGAATGGCGAGAGTGGTCTCGTAGTACTGCCCATTGACCCCTAACACCGCCCCTGTCCGCACTTCACCGACGATCCTCGCCACGTCCTCCCAGCGACCGAGCCGCTGCATCACCTCAGCGCCCTCCAGGCGAATCCAGTCCACGATCGGGCCACGGACGCCCTTGCGCGTCGCGTAGCCAAGTGCAGTCAAGAAGACATCAATTGCTTGTCCGAGGTCGTTGACCGGGACGTTCAAGCACGAGACCAGGTTGTTGTATCCCCGCAGCGCCTCCGTCGCGGCATCGATGCGATCAGCAACGTCGATGGACTCACGCAGCATCGATAGGCCCTCTTGCCTGCCGACCATTGCGAGCGAGGTGCCCAATGAGTTGAGGGCGCGGCTCAGTTCCCTCCGCGCATCGATCCTGCGCGCGAGCTCGACCGCCTCCCGGCCGGGAGTGATTGCGGCAGGGTACCGACCGAGCAACATGAAGAGCCGGCTGCGCCAGGCCAATGCTTCGGCTCGCTCCCTGGACGCGGAGTTGCCGAGGACATGAATGGATTGGTCAGATGCCGCTGCCGCCTCAGCACTGAGCCCCGCCATCCAGTAGCTTTCGCTGAGCTCGGCCCAGAGACCGCCGAGTGCGACGGGATCGTCGCCCTCGCCCAGGACGCCGATGGCGCGCCGAAGGTGGGCCACTGCGCCACCTCGGCTGTCGCCGGAATAACGCGCGCAGAGTGCGGCATTGCGCAGCAGCTCCCAGGTAGGCGGCGCGTCAGCGGCCACCGATGGACTGACCTGAGGCCGCAGCTCAGCTGCGCGTTCGAAATGCTGCCGGGCCTCCGCGAAGGCGAAGAGATCGCGAGCCCGCTGCCCGGCGAGTACCAGTGAGGAGAAGGCAAGATCAATGTCGTGCGCAGCCAATGCGTGATAAGCCAGCTCAGCGTCGACGCCGGCATTTCCACCCGCCGCAAGACTCGGATCTTTCTGAAGTGCTTCCGCGAATGCCCGGTGGAGGCGGCTGCGTTCGCCCGGCAGCAGCTGATCATGCGCAGCCTCCTGGAGCAATGCATGCCGGAATCGGTAGCCGTAGCCATCGGCGTCGGGAACCAGGGCGCCGCCCTCCACCGCGGCACGCAGACCTGCCTGCAGCTCGTCCTCGCCAAGTTGTGCAACGACCTCCAAAAGCTGGTGATCGACTCTGCGCCCGGCAGCAGCCGCGATCCGCAGCACCTCCTTGGCCGCATCGGGCAGCTCGTCCAAGCTGGCGGCCAGGATGTCGCGAAGGCTCGAAGACATCCCAGCCTGCGCCGGGTCTCCAGCGGCAAGCAGCTCCTCGACATAGAAAGGGTTGCCCTCGGAGCGGACGATGATCGAGTCAGCCTCTCCCGGCTGTGGCTGGTTCCCCCGAATCGCCGTGAAGAGCTCGACTACCTCGCCTTCGTCCATAGGCTGCAGTTCGATCCGCGTCACGAGCGGCAGCCTTGCGAGCTCTGCTAGGACGGGTCGCAGGGCGTGGGTACGCCGCATCTCGTCCGATCGGTAAGTCCCGACGATCATGATGTGAAGCGAGCCCAGATTGCGGGCCAGGAACGTCACCAAGTCCAGGGTCGACCGATCCGCCCAATGCAGATCCTCCAGAACCATCACGACTCGACTGGCGTCGGCAAGCCGGCTGAGGAGCGCGAGTACAGCCTCGAAAAGCCCTCCCGACTGTTCCCGGGCTCCACTATCGGGCGACCACATTCCCTGGTCGGGCAGGAAACGCACGAGCTCCGCACCAAACAACCGCTGGGTCTCTTCGGGTCCGAGCGTGCGGCTCAGCTGTCGCAAGACGCCGGCAAGCGGAGCCAGCGGCATCACCGCTTGACCTAACTCCAGGCACGCGCCAACCAGCACCCGAGCCTCGGGTATGCGACCCGAGAACTCATTCACCAGCCGGGTCTTGCCGACTCCGGCCTCGCCGCCGAGCAACACGACCGCAGGTGCGGTTCGCGTTGCTTCAAAGACCGCGAGGAGGTTCTGCAGCTCGTCGGCGCGCCCGATAAATGCAGACGAGGTAATACGCCCCGGCACGCGGCAAGTATTCCAAGGGCTACCGGGCGCGCTTCGACAGGCTCAGGCCTATTGGGATCATGTCAACCCGCATGTCAGGGATCGACAGCGGCTAGCATCGCGCCGATGAGCGATGATCGGTTGCTGGCGATCGACCGGTTGCGCTCCGAGGTTGCCGCTCTGGACGAGCCGCTGCAGCGGGATGCGGCCGTGGCGTCGTTCTTCGAGAACCACGCGCTTCCCGTAGTTGAGGGCAATCTGTGCACATTTGCCGTGCGGGCTGCGGGGGACTCGGTCTATCTGCGTCACCGCGTCAATCAATGGCCGGCTGAGTTGAAGCTGGAGCAGATTCCGCGTACCGACGTCTGGTCCTTGACGATCGAGCTCGAATGGGGCGCTCGGGTGGAGTACCAGTTCGAGATCGTCCGCGATGGGCAGTGGTGGCGATTCAACGACCCTTACAACCCACGCGTTGCCCGCAGCCCCGTCGGCGACGCCTCGGTGTGCCATGGACCGGGTTATGAGGTGCCCGACTGGGCTGTCTTTCGCGCTGGCACCGATCCGGGTCGGCTTGAGGAGTTGCAGGTCCCCAGTAAGGCCCAGAGTAGGGACAACCGCGTCACCGTCTACCTGCCCGCTGATTTCGATCCGTCCGCGCGGTACCCCTTCGTTGTCGTCCATGATGGCGGTGACTACTTGGACTACGGCTCGATGAAGCTCATCCTCGATAACTTGATGCACGACAAGACGCTCGCCAAGATCATCGTCGCGTTCACCTACCCCGGCGAGCGGCTCCTCGAGTATCCGGACGATCCTGATCATGCCCGGTGGATCACTTGTGAGCTGCTGCCCCTGCTGGAGCGGCGGTTTCCACTCCTCGCTGCACCCGCCGGTAGATGCTTGATGGGCACGAGCTTTGGCGCTGTGGCAGCGCTTTCTACGGCGGTCAGGTTCCCCGGCACCTACGACTCACTGCTGCTTCAATCCGGTTCATTTCTCTACTCGGATCCGGGGGTGTGGCACGGCGAGGGGAGGTACTTCGGTCCGGTGGTGCGCTTCATTGATCATTACCGCGCCCATCCCGTACGCGCGGCGGAGCGAGCGTTCATCTCCTGTGGAGCCTACGAGGACTTGGTCAAGGCCAACCGTGCAATGGTGCCGATCCTCCGCAGCACCGGGATGAAGATCAACTATGCCGAGTCACGGGACGGACATTCCTGGGAGTCCTGGCGGGACCAGCTCGGGCCGGGGCTGTGTTGGCTCTTCCCAGGTGATGCAAGAGGGTAAGCGCTCGGTACAGGCCGGAACCCATATCAGGAACGAACGTACGCGTGCGCTCCTGTCGCGATGCACGCGTTGCTACGGATGCAGAGTGCAAGGAACGAACGTGTACGTGCGTTTCAATCACCGCTCCGTGCCGATGGGTGGAGGAGCGCGCGTTATTCGCCGACGCTCCCATCGATCAGCTCGCGTACGACGTCCAGGTGTCCGACGTGTCGCGCATATTCCTGGAGCAGGTGCGCGAAGATCCAGCCCAACGTGGGCGGATCGGTGGAGAATCGGCCGCCGAGCTTGGCTCGATCGGTGAGCTCTGCATTGCGAGCCGCGGATTCGGTACGCGCGGCTATGGCGGCGAGTCGGGCACTCAGGCTTGCCACCGTGTCCTCGGGCATCACGATCCAACCCGTGCCATTCGGATCCTCATCACCGCGCGGATCGGGCATCTGCTCAGCCTCGAAACCCCACTGCATCCACCGCCGCTCAACGAAGACCAGGTGCCTCAAGAGTCCAAGCGGTGTCCACCCGGATGGCACGATGCTGCTGGTCAACTGCTCGGGGCTCAGTCCATCGAGCTTGGCCAGCAGGGTGGCCCGGTAGTAGCTCAGCTGCTGAAGGAAGATCTCCTTCGGATCCCCGACCGAGCGGGGCGGCTCGTCGCGAGGCTCATTCATGGTGCACCAGGCTAACTGCCGCGATGACGGTCTAGTCGGAACGCCCGAACAGCCTGCGGGAGTGCAAGTCACAACGGATTCGTGCGCCGTGCTGGTCACCGGGTAGAGTTCTGCGTTGGTCCGGCGAGGAGTTCGCTGGCGCCGATGCATTCGCCCTCCTGCTATGAGGCCGTCTCATAGCCGCTCAGACCGGAGGAGGTGGAGTTCGCGCATGCGTGAATACGAGGTCATGGTCATTTTCGACCCTGACACCGAAGAGCGTACGGTTCAGCCCACGCTCGAGAAGCACCTGACAGTCATCACCAAAGGTGGTGGCACTGTCGACAATCTGGATATCTGGGGGCGTCGGCGACTGGCGTACGAGATCCGGAAGAAGTCCGAGGGCATCTACGCGGTGATCAACCTGACCGCGGAGCCGAAGGACATCAAGGAGCTGGACCGCCAGTTCACCATCAATGAATCAATCATGCGGACCAAGGTCATCCGGCCCGATCTGCACTGAGATGGGCGAGATTATCCACAGATTGTCTGCTGACGAGGCGTAGCGTCAGTCCCGGCTGGCAGGCTGGCAATTGGTCGTTCGGGGACTTCATTCGGGCCCTCGGGGGACTGACCGAAGATCAGATCGCTCATCACAAACGGAGAGTTTCATGGCAGGCGAAACCACTATCACGTTGGTCGGCAACCTCACGGCTGACCCCGAGTTGCGCTTCACCCCTTCGGGTGCAGCGGTTGCGAACTTTACCGTCGCTTCCACACCACGCACCTTCGATCGTCAAACCAACGAATGGCGCGACGGCGATGCGATGTTCCTCAACTGCGCAGTCTGGCGGCAGGCTGCAGAGAACGTCGCCGAGTCACTGCAGAAGGGAATGCGGGTCATCGTTCAGGGTCGGCTTCGGTCGCGCAGCTATGAGACGCGCGACGGCGAGCGGCGTACGGTCTTCGAGATCGATGTTGACGAGATCGGCCCGGCGCTTCGTTACGCCACGGCAAAGGTCACGCGGAATGCGAGCGGCAGCCAAGGCGGCTCCGCCCGCCCTTCGGCCGGTAGCTTGGGAGACGACCCATGGGCTGGCGGCCAGCCGAGCGCTGCCGGTGCCCGGTCCCAGCAAGGCTCCGATCCGTGGGCGACACCCCAGAGCGACGAGCCTCCGTTCTGATCTCAGAACTCATCACACGGACGTCACGGCACATTCCGGCTATCGGCTGACAACCGCGCCGGGCAAATCGATCAGGAGAGCACCACAATGGCCACCACACCACCGGCACAGCGCAAGCCAAAAAAGAAGGCCAATCCGCTGCGCGCTGGCCAGAACATCGACTACAAGGACGTCGCAACGCTACGGAAGTTCATCTCCGAACGCGGCAAGATCCGAGCCCGCCGGGTCACCGGCCTCTCGGTTCAAGAGCAACGTCGCGTCGCCATCGCCATCAAGAACGCTCGCGAGGTGGCGCTGCTGCCGTACGCCTCGACGGCCCGCTGAATGCTGCGAGCGTCGGAAGATCGCGCCGCCCGCTGTGCTGAGGAGGAGGGAGCGGAGGCGCCTTTTCCTCTGCGAGCGACGACGAAGTAGGCGGATCCATGCGCGCGATGCGCGAGCAGCTCACAAATGAAAGGTGACGGCATGAAACTCATCCTGACTACTCCCGTCGACAACCTTGGTACCCCCGGCGACGTGGTCGAGGTGAAAGACGGCTATGGCCGCAACTATCTGGTCCCACGCGGTTTCGCGATCCGCTGGACCCGCGGCGCCGAGAAGCAGATCGACGGCATCAAGCGCAGCCGCGCCGCGCGGGAGATCCGTGGCCTGGACCACGCCGAGGAAGTGCGGGCCCAGCTGGAGGACCTGACTATTGATCTGCCTGCCCGGGCTGGGGATACTGGCAGGCTGTTCGGCGCCGTGACCGCGGGCGATGTCGCCGCCGCGATCAAGAAGTCTGGCGGACCCTTGATCGACAAGCGGGCCGTCCAGATCTCCAAGCCCATCAAGACCGTCGGGCTGCATACCGTCGGTATCAAGTTGCACGATGCGGTTACGGCCCATGTACGGATCGTGGTCGTAGAAGCGTGATTCGCTTGACCTGAGACTGAAACTAGTCAAAGGATGCGCTGTGCCCCGAGCCTGTCGAAGGGCGGACTTCGACAGGCTGAGACGCATCTCCGCATAGGCCCACGATCCGGCCGTCGCAAGGAAGGGTCCTGATCGATGATCCGGCTGACACCCGAGGAGATCGAGCGTCGTCGGCGCGCCAAGGTCGGACGCACGGTGATGGGTGTTTCCGCGCTGCTGTTGATGATCATGAGCGCAGTGCTGCCGCATGTCATGGTGCAAGCCGCGACGATCGTTCCGGGCCGTTCGCTCATTCCGGCCAGCCACTTCTTCTTGGTCGCCAATCCAAACGCTGAGGCCTTCTCCGGAGCGAAGAGCGTTGCGGACGCAGGATTCGGAATCAGCGTCACCTACCTGGGCCTCGCGCTTCAGCAGGTCGGACTGCTCACCGGCTTGTTGTCGTTTTGGGTCCTCATCGCGGAGGATGTCGGACGCTGGGTACGGCGCCTGGTCATGGTGTCGGGGGTATCGCTGCTGCTTAGCGCGTCAACCGTAATCATCGGCTACCAGTTGTTGAACAGCGCCGGCGTGCCCACCGTCCTGGGTTATGCATGGCTCCCGACCCTGTTCGCTGGCTTGATCATGGTCATTGGAGGCCGCCTCGCCCGTAGGCGGCTGGTCAGCAGTTGGTACTGGGAGAGCCCGGAAATCGTCCAGCCCTAATTTGTGCCCTAAGACGGTCGAGGATCGTGCTTTGAGCCTGTGGCGGATCGTCCCCGAGCCCTCGAGGGCGCACGAAGCGGCTCTATCCACAGGCTTATCCCCATTGTGGATGAATCACACGGCTGTTATTTGAGTTCGGTTCACCCCGAATTTGCCCGCCGAGCCGACTCCATCGACCGGCTGGCCCTGTGACGGCTGCCACAACCCAGGTTGCCAAGGACAGAAGTCTTTTCCTGACGTGGCATTCTTGTCAGTTGGAGTTCATTTGTCGTTCATCTGAACGTAACTTCCAGGTTTGTCGAACTTTGAGTTGAGGAGGATGTTCCGGGTGCGGGTCGTAAGGGAGCGGGAGGACAAGTTCGAGGTTGACACCGATTGGCTGCTCCCCCCCGTTATGAATCTTGTGCCTGATGGCGGCCGACTCGATCAAGAAGTTCGCAAGCTCGACAACACCTACTTCGACACGCCTAGCGCCGGACTGAGGATGTTTGGGATCACGCTGCGACGCCGAGTCGGGGGCTCTGAGACCGGCTGGCAGTTGAAGGTTCCCGATGGGACGTCTCGCACCGAACTGCAAAGTGGCTCGCGGGCCAAGACGGTACCGCCTGCCTTGGCGAGGGCTGTTGCGGGTCTGCTCGCTGGCGAGAGGCTGACCCCGGTTGCGACGCTTGCTACCACTCGGACGGCGTACCAAGTACACAATTCCGACGGACAGCTGGTGCTGGAGATTGCAGACGACCGCGTCGAGTCGGGGCCGCCGAATGGTGATTCGACGCTGCACACGTGGCGTGAGATAGAAGTCGAACTGGGCCCAGCTGGGAAGAAGAAGGATCTGAAACGGGCTACAAAGCTGTTGCGGCGCGCAGATGCCACCCCAAGTACGATCCCCACGAAGCTGGATCGGGCCCTCGGCCCTTTGTCGCTGAATGGACAGACGGCCCAGATCAAATCCGGGACGGTCGGGATGCTCGTCGCTGCGTACTTGGCGACCCAATGCGCTGTACTCGCCAGCAACGATGTCGGATTGCGGACTGGTGCCCTGGTTGTGCACGAGACTCGGGTCGCAGTGCGCCGGCTGCGTAGTACATTGCGGGTCTTTAGCGACGTCTTCAGCGCGGGTCCGTCTGATGAGCTGAATACCGAACTGGCCTGGTACGCCGACCTGCTTGGTGAGGTCCGCGACCGAGAGGTTCTCATCAGCCGAATGACGAATCTGATCGCCGATTTGCAGCCCGAGCACGTTCGTGGCCCAGTGGAAGCTGAGATCACTAAAGCGCTTGCGACGGAAAGGGATGACGCCACGCAGCGACTGAACGCGGCGATGCGCGCTCGGCGTTACAAACACCTTATGCAGCTCTTGCGTGGTTGGAAGTCCGCGCCGCCGCTCGACGACGCCGCGCATCGACCGGACAATGCCGCGGTCAAGTACGTGAAAATGGCCAAGCGCAAGGCCGACAAACGGCTACGAGAGGCCGGAGACGACATCGAGCGTTTGCATGGAGCCCGCAAGGCGGCGAAGCGGCTCCGCTACGCCGCTGAACTCGCCGAACCGGTTGACGGCAGGATGAAAGGCATCGCCAACAAGGCCAAGGAGCGGCAGACGCTCTTGGGCGAGCATCAAGATGCCGTCGTGGCGGCTCGGTTCCTTGCCACTATCAGTGCGGCCGAGGGAGATTCCGAAAGCGGTTTCACCTATGGAGTCCTGATGGCCGACGAGCTGCATCGCGCGGAAGAGATTCGCGAGTCGATCAAGAACTAGTCACGACGAGAATCTGGTCACGAAGCGCCTGCGTCACCAAGCGGACTGATATCCGCTTGAAGGCGTGCCTGATGAACTCTTCGACATTCGGCTCAGCAAGATCGAACTGCACGACAGGAATCTCACCCTCACGCTGGCCCAGCTCGACAATCTCAGCGTGCAGCGAGAGCCCATGCTCAACTCGGTCGACGGCATAGACAGTCGCCGCGACTGGGCCGTCGACCTTTAAGTCGACAGCCACGATGGTGTAGCGATCCCGATCAATCTGTGCAACCTCATAGAGACTCGGCCGGTCCAAGACGACTTCGGCGTCATCAGCTGCGACTGTCCCCACGTAGTCGTTGAAGTTCGTTCTCGCCGAGCCAAGTACCCGTCCCCCACGTTCCATGGCCGGACACTTCCACCTCGAAGTGAACGCAAGGTATCCAGAAGGTTGCAATGGCCATCTGCTAGCCGTCCCGCGCAACGCGGAACACCCGGCGCCCGCGCCAGCACCAAGGTTCTGCTCTAGTCTCTGGTGCTCATGGAGTTGATGAGGTCGCAGGCGTCAACGCAGCGCCAGGTCGACGTATTGATCTTGTCTGATCTGCGTTTCCCCGGCGGGACCTCGCACAGTGTGGCCGAGGAGATCGCGGCCCAGGCACACTTCGGCTGGTCGACCGGGCTGGTCCACCTGAACGGCCCCCTGCTGTCCAAGGTCATGCCAGTCAATCGACACATCCGCGAGCAGATACGGCTCGGCAAGGCCAGGCTCTTGATCGGCGATCGCCCCATCCGAGCCAAGGTCGTCCTCGTACGCCATCCAGCAGTCTTGGAAGCGGCGGCCGAGCGACTGCCCCCGATCGAGGCGGACCACGCGGTGCTCGTCGCGAACGCACCACCGACCGACATCGATGGCTATCGCCACTATCGGCCCGCAGTCGTCGATCAGATTGCTCGGGAGCGGTTCGGTGTAGTTCCCACCTGGGCGCCGATCGGGCCGCTGATACGCGACGCCGTCGCGGCGGACATTCCTGGCGGACTGCGCGAACAGGACTGGGTGAACATCATCGACATCGACGCCTGGCATGTAGACCGGCCAGGGTGGCAAGCGGACCGGCCAGTACTGGGTCGGCACAGTCGGCCGTCGCCGCAGAAGTGGCCGATCGATCCGAAGGTGATCGAGTCCGTGTACCCGGTCGACGGCTCAGCCATCGTCAAGGTACTGGGTGGCGCCGACCCGGTGACCGGGGTATTGGGCTACTTGCCGGACTCGTGGCAGGTAATGCCGTTCGGTGCGGTCGATCCTCGCGAATTTCTTGCGCAATTGGATTTCTTCGTCTATTACCACCATCCGGCCTGGGTCGAGGCGTTCGGGCGCAACATCTTGGAGGCATTGGCCAGCGGGCTCCCGGCAATCCTGCCTCCGCACTTCAGTCCGCTGTTCCATGACGCGGCGATCTACGCCGAACCAGCCGACGTACCGGCGGCGCTGGCTCGGCTCTATGGTGACCGCGCGGCGTACGAGGAGAGCGCAGCACGCGCGGAAGCCTCGGTCCGAGCCCGCTTCAGTTACGAGGCGCATCGACATCGGCTCTCGGAGCTGATCGGGCCGCCGGAAACCGTGACGCAGCAGATGACCGCCGGCTACTTGCCAAAGCGAGCCGCGCCCAAGGGTCCTGCGCTGCTTCTCATCAGCAGCAACGGTGCTGGGATGGGGCATCTCACGCGACTGGTGGCGTACGCCCGCCGGGCGGAACCTGACCTGGTGCCGCATTTCCTGTCGCTGTCACAGGCGGTCGGAGTCGTCGCCCAATACGGGTACCCGTTCGAGTACGTCCCGTCGGCCGGAGCAATCGGGCTGTCCTCCAAGCGCTGGCAAGACTTGTTCACGGAACGGTTGTCTGATGCCGTATCGCGGCTCGGTCCAGCAGTGGTGGTGTTCGATGGCACCTGGCCCTACGACGGCATCCAACGCGTACGCGAGGCGTATCCAGATGCCCCTTGGGTCTGGTCGCGCCGCGGAATGTGGCGCCGCGGCAGCAGCGCCGAGCAGATCGCAAAGGCGGCCTGGTTCGATGATGTGCTCGCTCCGGGAGAGCTTGCAGAGGCGTACGACAAAGGTGCAACCTCGGGAGCCAGCGGGATACGCCTCGGTCCGGTGACCTTGCTCGATGTCGATGAGCTCGACGACCGGGACACGGCACGCCGGAAGCTCGGGCTGCCGCTGGATCGTTGTCTGGCACTAGTCGCCATGGGGGCGGGCAATATCAGCGACACGACCCATGACGCCGGAGCCGTAATGGCTGCGCTGCGGCAGTTGAGTGTCGAGATCTGCGTGACGCAGACCGAGATTGCTGACTCTCATCGAACTCAGTCCGACGTGCACGTCATCCATGAATTTCCGCTTTCTCGGCGGTTCCGCGCGTTCGACCTAGCCGTCAGTGCCTCTGGCTACAACTCGTTCCACGAGCTGCTGCGATTCGGCATTCCAACGCTGTTCATCCCCAACCAGGACACCGCACTAGACGACCAGGAGGCTCGCGCACGATTCGCCTCGGACAAAGGACTGGCGCACATGCTGGAGCGGGTCAGCGTGGCCGCGGCGGCCGGGCCTCTGGAAGACCTGCTGCAGCGAGGAGAGGCCATGGTGGCAAAGGTTCCATCGGTCGATCGCGGCAATGGCGCGGCCGGCGCGGCCGCGCATCTGCGCAAGCTCGGGAAAGGGGCTGGTCATGGCTGAGGATCCGCTTCAAGGTGCCGCACGGCTGGCGCGCAGGGTGCCAGGGTATCGATGGGTCCGTCGTCGCGCTGTCCCGCGGATCCGGCGTAGTGCCGCCGCGCAGGCGCTGGCCACCCGGATCTTCCCGGTGGAGTCGCGCGGCAAGTCTGGGTCGCCGGCCGACGTAACTCCCGGCCGGCTACTGGCCGGGCTCGGCGTCGAACAATTGCCTGTTGTCTTGATCAGCCTGGTCGGATTTGCCGATGGCATCGGTGAAAGGGCCGCGATCAGCGACGTTGTCGACGCAGTGATCGATGACGTGGCTGAGATGCAGCTGCTGGGAGCGGGTTTCCGCCCGGTGTTCCTGCTCGACACCCCGGCTTTCAGCCGAGCGCGCAGCTACGGCTATCCGGCCGAGCTCGTCACGCCTCATACCGCTTGGTCGGGAGTGCCGGCCGATTGGTCGGAGTATGTCGGTGCTCGCGTGGCATCGATGACGACAACCTACGGAATCTCGAGCGTTATCACTCTCGGTCCGGATGGCCTCGACGACGTCGCGCGAGGAGTGCTGCGATCGTTCGGGTAGACCACACCTGCTGGTGTCGACCGGTCACATCGGCCGCCTCCTCAGCGCGGCGCGCATGCGTCGATCGTTCACCTGATCTTCACCACAAGTGCTTCCCTTGCTCGCCAACTTGATGCGACGGTCTGATTACGCTCATAGCGTCCGTCCACGGGAACGACCGCAGCACCGTGACATGGAGGTCGGGGGCCAATGGATAGCTCGGTTGATGCCGTCATCATCGGCATGGGTTACGTAGGATTGCCTTTGGCGCGCGAAGCCAGCGCCGCGGGGCTCAGCGTGATCGGTTTGGATGTCCATCCTGAAGTCGTGGATGGGCTCAACCACGGCCGTTCGCACGTCGATGATCTTGCTGATGCCGATGTCGGCGAGATGCTGGGTCGCGGTTTCTTCGCCACGGCAGACACCACGCACCTGCGGCGGGCTCGCACCATCGTCATCTGTGTGCCGACGCCGCTCTCCTGCGACGGAGCGCCCGATCTGGGGCCAGTCCGTGTTGCCGTGGCATCGGTAGCCGAACACCTCCAGCCCGGCAGCCTCGTGATCTTGGAGTCCACAACCTATCCCGGGACGACCGATGAGGAAATTCGGCCAATCCTCGAGTCCGGCGGAATGACAGCAGGCAAGGACTTCTACCTTGCCTTCTCGCCCGAGCGTATTGACCCCGGGAACCCGAACTTCGGTCCCAAGAACACTCCCAAGGTTGTTGGTGGTCACACATCCGTCTGCACTGACACGGCCGAGGCGTTCTATTCGCGGTTCATTGACCGGGTGGTTCGTACCAAAGGCACGCGCGAGGCGGAGATGGCCAAGCTTCTGGAGAACACCTACCGCCACATCAACATTGCCCTGGTCAACGAGGTGGCGCGATTCTGCCATGACCTCGACATCGATCTCTGGGATGTGATTGCCGCGGCAAGCACGAAGCCCTTTGGATTCCAAGCATTTCGGCCCGGCCCTGGGGTGGGCGGTCACTGCATTCCGATCGACCCCAACTACCTGTCGCACCGCGTACGGGCAAGGCTTGGCTATCCCTTCCGGTTCGTCGAACTGGCTCAGGAGATCAATGCCGCGATGCCGGGCTACATCGCGCGGCGAATTCAAGATCAGCTCAACCAGGACGGGAAGCCGTTGCGGGGGTCGTTGATCATGCTTCTTGGAGTGACGTACAAGCCGAACATCGCCGACACGCGAGAATCCCCGGCAATCCCGCTCGCCAAAAACCTGCTTCAGCAGGGCGCCAAATTGCGGTTTCACGATCCGTTGGTGAAGCAGTTCTCGGTGTCCGGCCACGACGTGCCACGAGTCGACGATGTTGATCAATCGTTGGCGGCGGCGGATATCTGCGTCCTCTTGCAGAATCATCAGCACTACGACCTGGACGCGATGACGGCAGCCTCGCAACGGTTCTTCGACACACGTGGTGTGACACGTCCGGCGCCCAACGTGCAGTTGTTGTGATGGGTCGGCTGTTGTGATGGAGGCCCTCTCGCTCGCTCGCACGCCACTCCGCAGCGGTATGGCGCGTACCCATTCGGCGCTCGTGATGACGGTCGTCCACAACCCGGAAGATTCCAGGATCCGACAACGCCAGATCGAAGCATTGATCGCCGCTGGCTGGCACGTGACCTATGTGGCTCCGTTCCGCGCGTTCGGTCTCGACGTTTCGGTGGAACGACCCGCAGGTCCCAATGTCGGCACGCTGAGGTGCGTGAACGTCCCGCGATCATCCGGCCGGCGTCGCATCCGCGCCGGACGCGTAGCGCGTACCATCATGCGGCTTTTCGGACACGACCATGACGTGGTGCTGGTTCACGACCCTGAGCTTGTCGTGGCGGCAGCGGGGCTTGGCATGAGGAACCTGATCTGGGATGTCCACGAGGACCCCGCAGCTGCACTTGCCGTGAAGTCGTGGATGCCAAAGGTGCTGCGGCGGCCGGCTGCCGCGGTATGGCGACGCGCCGAGTGGGTAGCGGAACGGCGGCATCATCTGTTGCTGGCCGAGCATGCCTACGGGGGGCGGTTCCGTCGGTCGCATCCGGTGGTCGCCAACGCGGTGTCGGTACCGAACGCGGTCGCGCCCGCTGGCGACGAGCGTGTCTGCTATCTGGGCTCGGTGACGATGTCCCGGGGTTGCGACACGATGATCAAGGTCGGCCGAGAGCTGCGGCGGCGCACGGGTGGTGCCATCACCCTCGAGGTGATCGGAGAGGCCGCCGACCCGGAGGCAAGACGAGCGCTGCGGAGCGCGACCGAGGCCGGCGATCTGCGATGGCTGGGCTTCGTGCCCAGTGAAGAGGCGCTGACCCGCATTAGCGGCTCGCTGGCTGGATTGTGCCTGCTGAGGAATCTCCCGAATTACCGAGTCAGTTTGCCGACGAAGATCGTAGAGTATTGCGCGCTGGGGGTGCCGGTGATCACCACTCCTCTGCCGCTGGCCTCGGGCCTGGTGCGATCGGAGAATGTCGGCTTCGAGGTGCCCTGGGACGATCCGAGCGCCGTGGTTGACGCGATCTTGACATTGCGGTCAGACCCTGAGCTGCGGCGCCGGCTCGGTGCTAATGGCCGCCGGGTCGCGCTGCGTGACCACGACTGGAATCGCTTGTCGATCGACTTCGTTCGCGTCATGGATGCAATCGCCAGGCGCGTACGCGACCGGGCCAAGCCTCGCTGAGGCGGGGCATCTCCGACCCCGTCCGCATCTTGCAGTACACATTCCCGCCCTTGAGACGGCTCAGAGGTGTCGAACAAGCGGATTCGACCCTCGTTTGCCGTCTCGGGACGGCAAATGCTGCACGCGGAGTCGGAGATCTGACTCCCGGCGTCACCGCCAGAGGGTGGCCAGCGCGAACGCGGCAGCCATACCGCCCATGCCGATGAGAATGTTCCAGTTACCAAGCGCTTCCATGAACGGGATGTTCGCCCCGGCGACGTAGTAGGTAATCAGCCAAGCCACACCGAGCAGCCCGACCGCGATGAAGGTGGGTGGCACCCAGCGCCGGCTTGCCGGTGGCTTGATTTTCTTCGGCTTCGCCGCCTGCTGCGCCTTCTGCTTCTGCTTCTCAGCGGCGGACTTCCGTGTTCTCGACTCGGGCACCACATTCTCCTTGCTCTTGAAGTAGGTAGCGTAGTCAAAGACTCGCGGCAGGACCTATGTTGCCGCGCAGGCGCCGTATTCCCCGCACGATCGAGTAAGGACGCAGAGTTGTCGGGACGCACTGCTGCCGATGCGTGGCGCGCGGTCGTCTCGGTCCTGCGCCGAGCGCGCAACGCTCAGCGGCGCCGAGACCGAGGTCGGAGCCCGCTTGCTCGTACGCTCACGGCAGCGGTATGCGGCCTCGCGGGGTTAATGATCATCATCAGTGCAACGCATGCTCAGGGCACTGACTTGCGGCCGGCCCGCAACACCGACCTGGTGAGCCTGGTTCAATCCCAATCGCGCCACAACACCGATCTGACACGGCAACTCAGCGGCCTGCGCCAGGAGGTCGACGGGCTGGCCGCTCGTGGCAATGAGCAGTCAGATCTCGCCCCCGAGCTTTCCAGGGAATCCGAGCGAGTCGGTCTGACCCCGGTAGCTGGGCCGGGCGTCAAGGTGACACTTGATGACGCACCGTCGAGCGTGGCGGCGAATGGCATCGAGCCGGATCTGCTCGTGGTTCACCAGCAAGACATTCAAGCTGTGGTCAACGCGCTCTGGAACGGTGGCGCGGAAGCGATGACAATCCAGGACCAGCGGGTGATCTCGACGACCGCGGTCAAATGCGTGGGGAACACTGTCGTATTGCACGGCATTCCGTACGCCCCGCCGTATGTGATCCGCGCGATTGGTGACCAGGCGCGGCTGCGCGCTGCTCTTGCGGACTCGGAGCCGATCCAGATCTATCAGCAATATGTGGATGCCTATGGGCTCGTGTTTCGCGAAAAGTCCGAATCCAGGCTCATGTTCCGTCAGCATGAGGGTTCGCTCGATCTGATGCATGCCCGGCCCTACACCGGTTTCGGCGTACGCAGCAACACCGGAAAACGGTAGGCGGAGAATGATCGCGTGCCTGCCGTGAAGATCCTGGTGATCGACAACTACGACTCCTTCGTCTACAACCTGGTGCAGTACTTGGCGCAGATCGGAGCCGAGGTCGACGTCTGGCGCAATGACGACCCCCGGTTCTCCGACCCAGATTTCGCGCACGACCTCGACGGCATCCTGCTTTCACCCGGTCCGGGCACGCCGGAGGAGGCAGGAGTCTGCGTCCAGGTGGTCAGGAGCCAAGCGGGCCAGCTGCCGATATTCGGTGTGTGCCTCGGACTACAGGCGATCGGTGTTGCGTACGGGGGAGTCGTCGATCGGGCTCCGGAGCTTCTGCACGGCAAGACCTCGCTCATTCAGCATCGTGGGAGCGGCGTGCTTGCCGGTATACCGTCGCCGTTCACTGCCACCCGATATCACTCGCTGGCCATCGAGCCAGAGACGCTGCCCGCCGAGTTCGAGGTGACGGCAACAACACGTAGTGGCGTGATCATGGCGATACGCCACCGTGAGCTGCCGGTGGAGGCTGTGCAGTTCCATCCCGAATCTGTGCTGACCGAATGGGGCTACCAGATGCTGGCCAACTGGCTCGCCATCTGCGGTGACGCGGAGGCTCCCGCGCGAGCTGTCGGGATGGCCCCGCTAGTGTCGGCACGCTGACCATCCCGAGCCGGGTTCGTTAAGGAGAGAGGAAATCAACCATGCCCTACGTCACTGTCGGAAGAGAGAACAGCGCGGCCATCGAGCTCTACTACGAAGACCACGGCTCTGGCCAGCCCGTAGTGCTGATTCACGGGTATCCGTTGGATGGCTCTTCATGGGAGAAGCAGACCGCGGTATTGCTGGACGCCGGCAAGCGGGTGATCACCTACGATCGACGCGGCTTTGGCAAGTCCAGTCGGCCGACCGACGGGCACGATTACGACACCTACGCGGCCGACCTCAGCAGTCTTCTTTCGGCGTTGGACGTCCATGACGTCGTTCTGGTCGGCTTCTCGATGGGCACCGGTGAGATCGCTCGCTATATCAGCCGATACGGGTCCCATCGGCTGGCGAAGGCGGTATTCATCGGCTCGCTCGAACCCTTCATGCTCAAGACCGATGAAACCCCATCAGGCATCCCACAGGAGGTCTTCGATGGTCTGCTCAGCGCCGCCAAGGCCGACCGCTATGCGTTCTTCACCAGCTTCTTTGAGAACTTCTACAACCTCGACGAGTACCTCGGGAATCGAATCAGCGAGGAAGCGCTGCGAGCCAGTTGGCAGCTGGCGGCCAATGCGTCGCCTTACTCCTCGGTCTGGGCACAGCCGACCTGGTACACCGATTTCCGGGCTGACATCGACAAGATCGACGTTCCGTCGTTGATCATGCACGGCACTGCCGACAGGATTCTGCCGATCGATGTGACAGGCCGGGCGTTCGCCAAGGCGCTGCCCAGTGCCACCTACATCGAGGTGGAGGGTGCCCCGCACGGCATGCTGTGGACGCATGGCGAGGAGATCAATGAGGCGCTCCTGGACTTCCTGGGGTAGTCGGTATGCGGCTCGGAGCTTGTTGAAGGGGTAGCCCCACCTGCCGCAGCCTCGACAGGCTCAGGCGCATTCTGCTAGCGCACGCCGCTCGGCCGGAACTGCACGCTAATCCGCGGACCCACCGGCCGGGTGGTCTTCGGGATCGCGTGCTCCCAGGTGCGCTGACACGAGCCGCCCATCACAATCAGGTCGCCGTGACCTAAAACGTGCCTGATGGTCGCTCCGCCGCCGCGCGGCCGCAGCATGAACTGCCGCGGTGAGCCGAGCGAGATGATCGCCACCATCGTGTCCTCGGTCTTGCCGCGACCGATGGTGTCGCCATGCCAGGCAACTGAGTCACGCCCATCGCGATAGAGGCACAAGCCTGCGGTGGCGAAGAGCTCGCCCAACTCGTCCGCGTAGTGCGCATTCAGCGCCTCACGAGCCGTCACGAGCTGAGGATGGGGAAGCGGATCGTCATCGCCATAGAAGCGCAGCAGTCGGGGGACGTCGACGACGCGCTCATACATCTGGCGCCGCTCGGCCTGCCACGGCACGTACTCGTGCAGATCCTCAAAGAGGGTGTTTGAGCCACTGAGCCAACCGGGCAACAGATCGACCCAGGCGCCTCGGCCGAGAACCTGCCGGGTGATCATTCCGCCCAGCGGGCCGAGTGCGAGGTAGTCGGTGGTGGCTCCTAGGTCGAACAGGGATGTCTGAACGCTGGGCATGCGCCAAGTTTAGCAGTAATCGATTATGTATTCGAATCCGATGGAGTCTTCTTCGGCTTGGTCGGAGTCGGCGTGGGCGTCGGCGCTGATGTCGTTGGCGATTCGGTCGGTGACTTAGTGGTCGGTGGCGGGGTCGGCGGAGTCGGCGCGGTAGCCAGGACGAGTTTGATCGTGCTGTCGCGGTCGACTGTGGCACCGGCGTTCGGGTTCTGGGAAATGACAGTCCCGGCCGGCTGCGAGCTCTCACGCTCGGAGAATTGCGGCTCGCCAAAGCCTGCGTCCTCGGCCACTCGGATCGCCGCGGCCCGACTCAGACCTTCGAAGTTCGGGACCTCGGACTTGCCGGTCGCGTACTTCACGGTGATCTTGCTGTCCAACGGAACGGCCGTGCCTTCCTTCGGCGAGATGCTGGTCACCTCACCTGGCTTGGTGTCCGGGTCCTCACTCTTGGCCGCAACCGTTTTGACGTTGCTGAACTCCAGATCCTTCAGGGCGCGCTTGACGTCCTTGACATCCTGGCCGACCAAGCCACTGGGGATGGTCGCAGTCTTGGGACCCTCGTTCAAGGTGACTGTGACCGTGCTATTCGTCGGGACCACGGTGTTGGCAATCGGATCTTGGGCCGTAATCGTCCCCTTGGTCTCCTCGTCGCCGTTGACCTTCTTGACTTCGACCTGGAGGTTGTTGGCGGCGAGCTGGTCGCGCGCCTGCTGCTCGGTGTAGGTGAGCACGTTCGGCACCTCGACCGTCCTCACCGTGGGAGAGGGGTTGAGCATTCGATACAGCCCCCAGCCGCCAAGGCCGAGCGCCACCACGATGAGCGCACCGATGAGGATCGCCAGGCCGACCCGACTCTTCTGCGGCTCCTCCTCCTCGTACTCCTCCTCGAGCCCGGCCGGCGGCATGCCAGTCGGCGGCCCGACAACGCGAGTGGGGTCGTCGTACCCGTTCCCAGCCACGGCAGCGCCTGCCACGGGCACCAGGGCCGTCGCCTGCTGGGCGGCCGTCTGCTGCCCAGCGAGTAAGCGTGTGATGTCTGTCTTCATGTCCCTGGCGGACTGGTAGCGCTCTGCCGGATCCTTGGCCAGCGCCTTCAGCACGACTGCATCGATCTCGGGGCCAAGCTCCGGATCCAGCTGGCTTGGGGGCGTCGGCGCCTCCCGGACATGCTGATAGGCGACACTCACGGGCGAATCGCCGACGAACGGCGGCCGGCCTACGAGCAACTCGTAAAGCAGACAGCCGGCTGAATAGAGGTCGCTGCGTGCATCAACGGTCTCGCCGCGCGCCTGCTCGGGGGAGAGGTACTGAGCCGTGCCAATCACGGCAGCGGTCTGAGTCATGGTGGCACTGGTGTCGGCGACGGCTCGGGCGATGCCGAAGTCCATCACCTTGACACTGCCGCTGGCAGTGAGCATCACATTGGCCGGCTTGATGTCGCGATGCACGATGCCGGCCTTGTGGCTGTAGCTCAGCGCATCCAGCACGCCCTGGGTCAGTTCCAGCGCGCGCTCGGGAAGAATCTTGCGGCCGTCCTTGAGTATGTCGCGCAGTGTCGGACCCTCGACCAATTCCATCACGATGTACGGGATGGCCACGCCAGTCAGCGGATCGAGCTCTTCGCCCGTGTCGTAGACGGCGACAATCGTCGGATGATTCAGGCCGGCCGCCGACTGCGCCTCGCGACGAAACCGCGCCTGAAATGTCGGATCGGTCGCAAGGTCCGCTCGCAGCTGCTTGACGGCGACGGATCGACCAAGCCGTTGATCAACGGCACGACGGACCTCGGCCATGCCCCCGCGGCCCAGCAGCTCGCCCAGCTCGTAACGGCCCCCGACCATAGTTGGGCTGCTAGTCATTTCCATGATCCTCCCTCAAACCCCGGGTGCCATTCTCGGCCATGCGACACCGGAGTGCGAACTGGCTACCCCCATGTGGACTCGTGAAGCGGGTCTGCGAATCGGCTGAGCGGGTACGTTTCGCAGCACGGGCGTCGAAAAGTACCGGCCGATCCGGTGGAAAGGGTGCGTTTCGCAGCACAGGCGAGACAACGCGCCGGAACGGTCGCTGCCGGTCGAGGAGCGCCTTCGTCAAAGCGCCGCTTCCATGACGGCCTTTGCGATAGGTGCCGCTATCCGGCCACCGGCGATGTCGTTCCGCGGGATGTTGGCGTCCTCGACAATGACCGCGACGGCAACCTTGGGGTCTTCCACGGGTGCAAAGGAGGTAAACCAGGCGAACGGCTTGCGCTTGGGATCCGACTGGGCCGTACCGGTCTTGCCGCCGACCTCGACGCCCGGAATCTGCGCATTGTGGCCGGTGCCTTGGTTGACCACCGTCAGCATCATCTGCTGCAGCTCCTTGGCGTTCTCCGGGGTCATAGCGGTGGATAGCTGCTGCGGCTTGTTGGTTTCGAGCGGCGTCAAGTCGGCGGATCGCACTGAGCTCACGATGAACGGGTCCATGAGAACGCCGTCGTTTGCGATCGCCGCGGACACCATCGCCATCTGCAGCGGGCTGGCTGCCACGTCGTATTGGCCGATGGCGCTGAGCGCCAGCTGCGCGTCGTTGAGTTTGTCCGGGAACTGGCTGGCCACACCCCCGAGATCGGCCAGGTGACGTCTGTCGAAGCCGAACGCCTGAGCTTGCTGACGCAGCTTGTCGTCGCCAAGCTCCAGGCCCAGATTCGCGAACGCGGTATTGCAGGACACCCTGAGCGCCTGGGTGATGGTGATCTTGGTGCCGCCGCAGTTGGTCGAGTTGGGCAGGTAGACCCGGGTGCCGGGCAGCTTGAGCCGATCGGGCGAGTCCACCAGAGAGTCCGGGGTTTTTCCGTCAGCAAGCGCTGCAGCCGCCGTCACCAGCTTGAAGGTGGAACCCGGGGGATAGATCTCCCGAGCCGCTCGGTTGGAGAGCGGGTGCTGTGGGTCTGCCGCGAGCCGGTCGTAGGCCTTGCCGGCGGCCTCGATGTCATGGCTGGCGATGTCGTTCGGGTCGTAGGTCGGGCTGGTGACCAGAGCCAATACAGCGCCGGTCTTCGGGTCCAGTGCCACAACGGCGCCCTTCTGGTTGCCGAGCGCGTCTGCCGCCGCCTTCTGAATCTTGGGGACGATCGTGGTTTGTACGCTCGCCCCTTCCGGGGTCTTGTTTGTCGCCATGTCGATCAGCCGACGCACGAACAGTGCATCGTCGGTGCCCGAGAGCTGGGCGTTGTACGTGTTTTCCAGCGCCGAGCTGGCACGGTCGTAGGAGTAGTAGCCGGTGATCGGTGCGTACAGCTCGCCGTCCGGATAGACCCGCTGGAACTTGAAGCGATCCTTCGATCCCACAGTCTTGGCAACCTCGGTCTTGCCGACGGCCAAGATCGCCCCGCGGTTCTGAGCGAATTCGGCGTCTCGCACCCGCCGGTTCTGCGGCTGCGCGGCGAGCGACTCTTGCCGGAAGATCATCATGTACGTCCCGTTGGCCAGCAGCAAGGCGAACATAATCAGGGCGACGAAGGCCACGCGGCGTATCGGCTTGTTCATGCGGCCGCCTTGACAAGCTGGGTTTGCTCAGCATCCGGGTTGATCGGCGCGATTGTCGCAGCCGGCTTTCGTACCTGATGGGAGATCACCAGCAACAGCCCTACGACGATCCAGTTGCAGACCAGGGAAGAACCGCCCTGGGACATGAAGGGTGTTGTCAGACCCGTCAGCGGCAGCAGCCGCGTCACGCCGCCAATGATGGTGAACACCTGGAGCGCAAACGCGAACGACAAACCCGTGGCCAGCAGCTTCCCGAAGGGGTCTCGACACTGCAGCGCAACCCGCGGGCCTCGAGCGACGATCAACCCGTAAATGAGGATCACCGCCATGAGCCCGGTCATGCCCAGCTCTTCGCCAATGGCGGCAGCTATGAAGTCACTGCGGGCCAATGGGGTCAGACCCGGGCGGCCGAGCCCGAGGCCGGTTCCCAGCAGGCCGCCCCAGGCCATGCCGAATTGGGCATTGATCACCTGGTAGTAGGCGTCGAAATTGGAGAACGGGTCCAGCCAGGCGCCCACCCGAACGCGGACGTGACTGAAATTGAGGTAGCCGAAGTACGCGCCTGCCGCGAAAAGCAAGGTGCCCAGGACGACCCAGCCCGCACGCTCGGTGGAGACATAGAGCATCATCACGAATAGGCCGAAGAACAACAGTGAGGTCCCGAGGTCGCGCTGCCAGACCAAGACTGCCAGGCTGATCAGCCAGATGATCAATATCGGACCGAGGTCGCGGGCCCGTGGCAGATCGATGCCAAGCACCCGCCAGCCGGCCAGCGCGAGCACTTCACGCTTCTCGACGAGATAGGACGCGAAGGCGATCGCCAGCAAGACCTTGGCGGCCTCGGCGGGCTGGAAACTGTACGGGCCGACCTGGATCCAGATCTGGGCGCCGAATTTCTCGGTGCCGAGGCCCGGCAGCAACGGCAGCAACAGCAGCACGATGCCGGCCAGGCCGATGGTATAGGTGAACCGCTGCAGCGGCCGATGATCATTGAGCCACGCGACGACCAGAATGAAGAACAATACGCCGACGGCAGTCCAGATCAGCTGCTGTCTGGCGCCGTTGAGCGGCGGATCATTGATCAAGTCAATGCGGTGGATCATCACCAGGCCGAGGCCGTTGAGCAAGATCACGCACGGCAAGATCACCGGATCGGCGTACGGGAGTCGCCACCGCACAGCAATGTGCGCCAGCGCCGCGAGCAGGATGCACACGCCTGCCACGTAGGGAAAGCTCGATGACACCTGACCGGTGACATTGATATCGACCAGCGCGTACGCGCCTAGGGTCAGGGCGAGGGCAAAGATGACCAGGGCGAGCTCGACCCCGCGCCGCTTGCGGGGAACTACGGTGACGGGTACAACCACACGCATCAGCAGCTGGGCTCCACCTGATCAGTGGCGGGAGCCGAAGGTTGCGGGGATGGCTTGCCGCCGGGCTTGCTGCTGGGCGTCGGGTTTGGTTTCGACCCTGGGGATGCAGTTGGGCGCGGAGATCTCGTCGGACGTGGCGCACATCGCTTTGCGGCCTCGCTCAGCTCAGCGACTGTCGCGCGAGCAGAGTTCAGGCTGGGGACATCGATCTTGGCTTTGACCTGGTCCTGATAGAACGGCGGCAGCTCGCTGATCGTCAGCTGCTGTACCTCGTACACCCGTGACAACGACAGGCCGGGAATGCCCTCCGACAGCCCCTGGAAGATCGCGACCTTGTCGCGATCGGCGCCGACAAAATACTGGGTGCGAGTCCATGCGTACGCCGTCCCCAGGCCAGCCAGCGCGACGATCACCAGTACCAGCAAGCCAATGAGCGGCCTACCGAAGCGCCGTTGGCGCGGCGGCTGCGGGGTGTAGCGCTCTTCATCGTCCGCAGTGGACTCGGGGTCGACCAGCCTCGTCACCAGCGTGTCTTCGGCTTCATCCTCGTCCTCGTGAAGCTGACGACGTGGCGCGCCCGGGGCTCGGATCGGCTGCTCGGATGCCGCTCCCAGCACCATCACATCGTCGCTGCCGTTGGAATCCACGACATCTGCCACGATCACGGTGATGTTGTCGATGCCACCCTCGTGGAGAGATTCGATCACCAGACGCTGCAGCGCATCATTGAGCTCGGGAAGCTGCAGGCCGGCCTCGATGACGTCGTCATCGATCAAGCCGCAGACGCCGTCGCTGCAGAACATCAGCCGGTCTCCGGCCTGCACTGGCACAATCGTGAGATCTGGATCGTTGGTGGGCTGCCCGTTCAACACTTTCAGGAGCAAGGAGCGGTGCGGGTGCATGATGGCTTCGCTCTCGCTGATCTTCCCTTCGTCGACGAGCGATTGCACCCAGGTGTGATCGTGCGTGAGCCGTTCTAGGTGACCATCGCGGTACAGATACGCGCGGCTGTCTCCGATATGGGCGAGGCCGAGCTCGACGCCGTCGAACATCGCGCCCGTGACGGTAGTACCCATGCCCTCCAGGGAGACATCGGATTCGACCAGCTCCGCAATCTTGTCGTTGGCCTCGTGGATGGCGCCCGCCAGCACTTCGAGCATCTGTTCGCCCTGACGCGGGCCCTGGATCTTCCGCATGGAGTCGATTGCTACGGCGGAGGCAAGATCACCGGCCGCGGCGCCGCCCATGCCGTCGGCAACCACAAGTAGGTGCGGGCTCGCATACCCGGAGTCCTGATTATTCTTGCGGATCAGCCCAATCTCGGAGTGGGCGACGTATCTCAGCTGGAGCGTCATCGCATCACGTCTCCAGCCTCAGGATGGTCTTGCCGATGCGTACCGTGTCCGCGAGCGTGATGGTGGTTGGGGCCGTGATCCGCTGGCCGTTGACATACGTTCCGTTCGTCGATCCGAGATCCTCGACATAGATGCCGTTCGGTGTACTGACCACACGGGCGTGGCGGGTGGACACGTAGTCGTCCTCCAAGATCAGCTGGCAGTCCGCGCCACGACCGATCATGATCACTCCTCCGGCCAGTTCGGCGGCCAGCCCAGCCTGGCTGCCCTGGGAGATCATGAACACGCGGGGCGCACCGCGCTGCCGTTTCGCTCTCCTGGGTGGCGGCGGAGGCGTTTCCAGCTCCAGTGGCTGCGGCTGATCTGGGGACCGAACTGCCTTGCCGAACAAGTCAGTACGGATCACGGAGACCGCGGAGAGGATGAACAGCCACAGTAAGGCCAGAAAGGCCACCTTGATGATCGTGAGGGCGATTTCCGACATTGCGCCTCAACGTCCGGCGGGAGCGTGGACGAGCATTCGGGTTGAGCCGATCTCGATCCGCGATCCCTCCTGCAGGACGGCCTGCTGCACCCGTTGTCCGTTCACCAGGATGCCGTTGGTCGAACCAAGATCGATGATGTCGATCTGCATCCGCGGACCTGCCGGGTTCACGCGGATCTGGGCATGGCGCCGCGAGATTCCTGGGTCGTTGATCCGCAGATCGGCATCACTGCCGCGGCCGATGACCAGTCCCGGCGGCTGGAGCGGATGGCGAGTGCCATTGACCTCCAGGACGAGTGGCGCGCGGCTGATAGAGGTCTCACTAGCACGGCCAGCACGCGGAGTAATCCCGGCAACAGCCTGAGATGCCACAGTAAATCGACCCGTGGGCAGGCTGGAGTCAAGCTCGAACCCGATCTTCACCGGGCCGTTGAACACGTAGCCCATCTCACGGGCGTGGTTGCGCAGCTGCGTCGCCAATTCCCCGTTCAGGGTGTTGGCGTACGGCGCGAGCTTGTCATGGTCATGTTGGGAAAGGCCGACGGTGAAATCGTTGGGAACGAGCCGCTTGTCACGGGACACCAGCTTGGCCTCGGCGTCGAGCTCGCGCTGCAGGCGGGCGGCAATCTCCACCGGCTGCACGTCGCCTTTGAACGCGCGCGCGAAGACGCCACTGACAGCGCCCTCAACCTTCTTCTCGAAGCGCGCGAAGATGCCCATGTCCCTCCTTCCCCGAGGTCAACCTAGATCGTATCTGCAGAACGTAAGGGGGCTTGCTGCATAGAAAATTGAGCTGTAACCGTTGCCAGGCATGCAAAACCGACTCGAGCTGGCGATCGCGCGCCGCCGTAGTGAGGAGAAGCGAGTGGACACGCCTTTGGTTCCCGAGCGACGAGGAACGAGGCGCTTCGGGCGCCAACGGAGCGAGCTGTGCGAGCAATCAAAATAGGGCGTCGGCATTGCGCGAGCAGCTTGAGAACTAATGCTGGGTAACGATCTGGGTCGTGCTAGCCTTTCCCGGCTAGTTCGGATCTTGACGTGGTCCGGGCGCGAGTGGCGGAACGGCAGACGCGCTGGCTTCAGGTGCCAGTGTCCGCAAGGACGTGGGGGTTCAAATCCCCCCTCGCGCACAAACCCTTGACAATGTCGCCCCTAGTCAGCGCCGAGTTACACGGTTGGAATGCGAGTGGGATCGGGTCTGTGA
>Ga0075418_10000366_pt1 | contig 46336 bp, 42 predicted proteins | sample SoiMetdeltSBSDD2_FD_81776 | JGI IMG/M metagenome (GOLD analysis project Ga0075418, IMG submission 81776) | Bulk soil microbial communities from a Populus tree surrounding site in Tennessee, USA - Soil MetaG P. deltoides SBSDD2 | ecosystem: Environmental > Terrestrial > Soil > Tree plantation...
CGACGCGGCGCCGCTGCCCGACCGCGACGATCCGGCCAACTGGCCGGCGCTGCGGGAACTTTTCGCTTCCCGCTTCGCCGAACGCGATCGCGACGAGTGGGCTCGGGTCTTCGAGGCCACCGACGCTTGTGTCACACCGGTTCTGTCCACCGCCGAGGCGATGCGGCATCCGCATCTGGCCCAACGCCGGACCTTCACCGAGCAAGCCCAACCGGCACCCGCACCCCGGTTCTCCCGTTCCGGTAGCGCTCCACCGCGGTCCGCGCCCCGCGTGGGCGCCGACACCAGGCGGGTGCTGGCGGCCGGCTGCGGTCTGTCCAAAGAGGAGATCGAGCGCCTGATCCGCGCGGGCGCCGTGTGGTCCATCGACGCTCCAGCGTCCGGCGAGTAGGGCCGACGATGGTGAGGGTGCCTTCGTTAGGGGACTCACATGTCAGACAGCGACTTCCAGCTTTACGACACCACGTTGCGCGACGGTGCTCAGCAGGAGGGCTTGGTGCTGTCGGTCGGCGACAAACTCTCCATCGCGCGGCGCCTCGACGCTTTCGGCGTCACGTTCATCGAGGGCGGCTGGCCAGGTGCGATCCCAAAGGACACGGAGTTCTTTCGCCGCGCCCAGACCGAGCTGACCCTGCGCAACGCCCAGCTCGTCGCCTTCGGCGCCACCCGCCGGCCCGACACCTCGGCGCAGGCCGATCCCCAGCTGGCCGCGCTCCTGCGGGCGCAGACCCCGCTGGTGACGCTGGTGGCCAAGGCCGACAGCCGTCACGTGGATCTGGTTTTAAGAACCACAAAAGCCGAAAACCTTGCCATGGTACGGGATTCGGTGCGCCATCTGGTGAGGGAGGGGCGCCGCGTCTTCCTCGACGCGGAGCACTTCTTCGATGGGTTTCGCACCGACCGCCGGTACGCCCTGGCGGTGATCGACGTCGCGGCCGAGGCCGGGGCGGAGGCGGTCGTGCTGTGCGACACCAACGGCGGGACGCTGCCCGAGGAGATCGGGTCCATTATGGAAATCGCTGCGGACGCCGCTCTCGGCGGGATTCGGCTGGGCATCCACTGCCACGACGACACCGGATGCGCGGTCGCCAACACGCTTCTGGCGGTCGACGCGGGCGCCACCCACGTCCAGGTCACCGCGCACGGGTACGGTGAGCGTTGCGGCAACGCCAACCTGTTCACGGTGGCGGCCAACCTCGCGCTCAAGCGTGGGCTGCCCGTCGTTTCGGCGCAAGGGCTGGCGGCGCTCTCGGAGGTCGCCGACACCATCGCCGGCATCACCGCGGTCACCGCGCCGCGATCCGCGCCCTACGTGGGCGCCGCGGCGTTCACCCACAAGGCGGGCCTGCACACCTCGGCGGTGCGGGTGGATCCCAGCCTGTACCAGCACATCGAGCCGGAGCGGGTGGGCAACACGATGCGCACGCTGGTCTCCGACATGGCGGGCCGGGCGGCCATCGAGTTGAAGGCGCGTGAACTCGGCTACGACCTCGCCGCCGGCTCCGAGATCGTGGGGCGGGTCGCGGCCCGCGTCAAGGAACTCGAGCATGAGGGCTACACCTTCGAGTCGGCCACGGCGTCGTTCGAACTGCTTGTGCTGGAGGAGCTTTCCGAGGGCGCGCGGCCGTTCGAGGTCGACTCCTGGAAGGTCGTGCTCTCCAGCGACAGGGTCGTCACGGCCCAGGCGACGGTGAAGGTGGGCGACGGCGTCCACAGCGCCGAGGCCAGCCATTCGTCGGCGATCGAAGCACTGTGCGCGGCATTGCGCCAGGCGCTGTCCGAGCCACATCCCGTCGTCAAGGGCTGGCACCTGGCCGAGTATCGCGCCACCTCGCTCGACGGCAGCCTCGGCAAGCCGTCGGCGACCCGGGTTCTGGTGACCCTCACCGACGGCGAAAAGCGTTGCCACACCGTCGGTGTGGACGAGGACAACCTCACCGCCTCGTGGCGGGCACTGCAGGACGCGGTCACCTTCATCCTGCTGTGCGACAAGCGTTCCGTGGTGGCGGCGGTGTGAGGCTTCTTCAGGCGCAGCCGTGCTTTTGGGCGGCTGCCTTGGGATTGCGATCCGTCCGGTTCACCATCGAGGAGACCTCGAGCGGGTCGCCACAGCATCTAAGAATCGGTCCGCATTTGGCGGACCGAGCGCAGCAGATTGGAGATGCCCAAATGTCAGCACGTACCGCGTTAACGAGTGGAGGCCGGCGATGACACGCCGGGCGGTCATCACCGGCGTGGGCGCGGTGGCACCTGGTGGCATAGGCAAAAAGGCGTACTGGGACCTTCTCGCCGCCGGGCGCTCGGCGACCCGTGCAATCACCCACTTCGACGCGTCGCCGTACCGCTCCCGGATGGCCGCGGAGGTCGACTGGGACGCGCGGCGGGAAGGCCTGACCCTTCAGGAGGAGCGTCGCCTGGACCGGGCGGCCCAGTTCGCCGTGGTCGCCTGCCGCGAAGCGCGCACCGAGGCGGGGCTGGAGTTCGAGAAGCTCGACCCCACCCGGGTCGGGGTCACGCTCGGAAGCGCGGTCGGCTGCACCACGAGCCTGGAGCGCGAGTACATCGTCGGCAGCGCGGAGGGCGAGAAGTGGGAGGTGGACCCCAACTACACCGTCCCCCACCTCTACGACTACTTCACGCCCAGCTCGATGTCGGCGGAGATCGCCTATCTGGTGGGCGCCGAGGGTCCGGTCAACGTCGTATCCACGGGCTGCACGTCCGGATTGGACTCGGTCGGGTACGCGGCCGAACTCATCGTCGAGGGCACGGCCGACGTCATCGTCACCGGGGCAACCGAAGCACCGCTGTCACCGATCACGGTGGTGTGCTTCGATGTGATCCGGGCCAGCTCCACCCGAAACGACGACCCGAACACCGCCTGCCGCCCGTTCGACAAGACACGCGACGGGCTGGTGCTCGGCGAGGGCGCGGCGATCATCGTGCTTGAGGAGTATGAGCACGCCCGCAAACGGGGTGCCCACATCTACGCGGAGGTGGCGGGGTTCGCCTCGCGATGCAACGCCTATCACATGACCGGCCTGCACCCCGACGGCAAGGAGATGGCCGAGGCCATCAACGCCGCCATGACGCAGGCGAAGGTGGAACCTACCGACATTCACTACATCAACGCGCATGGATCGGGTACCAAGCAGAACGACCGCCATGAGACGGCGGCATTCAAACGCAGCCTGGGCCAGCAGGCCTACCAGATCCCGGTCAGCGGCTTCAAGTCGATGATCGGCCACTCGCTGGGCGCGATCGGCTCGCTGGAGATCGTGGGCTGCCTGCTCGCGCTCGAGCACAGCCTGATCGCGCCGACCGCCAATCTGCATGAGCCCGACCCGGAGTGCGACCTGGATTACGTGCCCCTCGTCGCGCGGGAGTCCAAAGTGGACTCCGTGCTGACGGTGGGCAGCGGGTTCGGCGGGTTCCAGAGTGCCATGGTGCTGCGCCGAGTGGAGGAGGCCGGCAAGTGAGGACAGTGGTGACGGGGATCGGATTGTGCGCCGCCAACGGGCTCGGCCCCACCGCCTTTTGGAAGAATACGTTGCGGGGCTATAACGGTATCGGCCCGATCACGCGCTTCGACACGTCCAAGTACTGGTCGAAGATCGGCGGTGAGGTGCCCGGATTCGAGCCGGCGGAACACCTTCAGGGCCGGTTGCTGCCCCAGACCGATCACATGACCAGGCTCGCCCTGGTGGCCACGGACTGGGCGCTGTGGGGCGCGGGGCTGCGCTCGACCGACGTGCCCGAGTACGACATGGCGGTGATTACGGCGGCCACCGCCGGCGGGTACGAGTTCGGCCAGCGAGAGCTGCAGAAGCTGTGGGCCGAGGGACCGGACTTCGTCAGCGCGTACCAGTCGTTCGCGTGGTTCTACGCGGTGAACACCGGGCAGATCTCCATCCGGCACGGCATGCGGGGGCCGGGTGCCGTGCTCGTCACCGAGCAGGCCGGCGGGCTCGACGCGGTCGGGCACGCCCGGCGGCAGCTGCGCAAGGGCGTCCGGATGGCGCTGACCGGCGGCATCGACAGCTCGATGTGCCCGTGGGCCTGGGTGGCGCACCAGGTGTCGGGAGGGTTGAGCCACAGCAACAACCCGGAGAAGGCCTACCTTCCCTTCGACCACGACGCCAACGGTTACGTGACCGGCGAGGGCGGCGCCATCTTCGTGCTGGAGACCGCGGAGTCGGCCGCGGCCCGGTACCCGGTAAGGGTTTACGGCGAGATCGCCGGCTACGCCGCCACTTTCGACTCCAGGACACCGGGCCGGCCGCCGGGTCTGCGCCGCGCGGCGGAGATGGCTCTGGCCGACGCCGACCTGACGCCCAGCGACATCGACGTGGTCTTCGCCGACGCGGCGGGCCAGCCCGACCTGGACAAGGCCGAGGCCGAGGCGATCTCGGGGCTCTTCGGGCCTTTCGGCGTACCCGTGACCGCCCCGAAAACCATGACCGGCCGGCTGTTCGCCGGAGGCGCCTCGCTCGACCTGGCGGCGGCGCTGCTGTCGGTGTGGGACGGCGTGATCCCGCCCACCATCAACCTGCACAACCCCAACAAGGAATACGAGCTCGACCTGGTCCTGGATCAGCCGCGGCACCAGCGAGTGCGGGCAGCGCTCGTGCTCGCCCGGGGTCGTGGCGGTTACAACTCCGCGATCGTCGTCTGCGAGTACAACCGTTAGTTCGCCCGGTTGTGATCCAGATCCGCCCCCGCGCGGGTCTGGATCACCTATTAGGAAGTCCAATATGGACATCAGCGTCCTGGGACCGCTGGAGGCGTCCGTCAACGGCCGGTCGTTCACGCCGACCGCCGCCAAGCCGCGCCAGATCCTCGCCCTGCTCGCCCTCCAGGTGGGGCAGGTGGTCACGGTGCCGGCGCTGATCGACGAGCTGTGGGGGACGCACCCGCCGCGCAGTGCCCTCACCACGCTGCAGACCTACATCATGCAGCTGCGTCGCGGGATCGACGCGGCGCTGGCCGGGACCGGGACCGCCAAGGCGATGCTCGTCACCCGTTACGGCGGGTACATGCTCGAGATCGAGCCCGATGACGTCGACGCCTATCGTTACGAGCGCATGGTCGCGGGTGGCACCAAGGCGATGGAGGAGGGCGACTGCGAGCGGGCGTCACGGCTGCTGTGGGCCGGGCTGGAAATGTGGCACGGGCAGGCTTTGGTGGATGTCCAAATAGGACAGCGGCTGGGGCTCGAGGTCACCCGGCTGGAGGAGAGCCGGATGTCGGTGCTGGAGCTTCGAATCGACGCGGATCTGCGGCTGGGGCGGCACAACGCTTTGCTGGGCGAGCTGTCGGTGCTGGCCACCAGGTACCCCACGCATGAAAATCTTTGCGCCCTCTACATGATCGCGCTTTACCGGTCGGGCCGGCAGTGGCGCGCCCTCGAGGTTTTCAAGCACCTGCGCCTTACCCTCGCGGGCCAGCTCGGTGTCGAGCCGTCGGCCCGGCTACAACACCTGCATCGGGCGATCCTGCTCTCTGACCCGGCCTTGGACGAGCCGACGCATCCGGGCCGCAACGCGACGGTCGGCCGGTGACACCAGGCTGAGGACGACGGGGTGGGTCGCGCTCATCCCTGGATCGCCGGTGTCAGCGCACCGGGCGGATGGCGGGCGCCATCTCCTTTTGGCCGGCCGCCAGCTTTTCGAGGTCGGCGACGACCGAGGCGGGCGCCGGCCGCAGCAGCACCTCGCTGCGCAGCTCGGCCGCGGCCTCGCGGTATGAGCGCGTGTAGAGCAGGTCGCTGACGGCGGTGCCGATCGCCTCACCGGTGGCCTGATGTCCGGCCAGGTGCCGCCCGGCACCGCCGGCCTGGATCCGCTGCCCGTTGCGCCGCTGCTCGCTGGCGAAGGTGATGGCGACCTGTGGCACGCCAAGGCTGACCGCGGTCATGGTGGTGCCCGCCCCGCCGTGGTGCACCAGCGCGTCACAGTGCGGCAACACGTGCGGCAGGCCGCGGCCGGGGATCACGCTGACGGTCGCCGGGACCTCGCCCAGGGCGGCGATCTCGGCCGGTGTGGCGGTGACGACGACGTCGATGTCCAGATTGGAGAGAGCTTTGACGATGCCGGGGAGGATGAACGAGCGCGGGCCGGACATCCTCGCCAGCGCCGTCGACCACGTGACGCAAACCCTTGGACGGCAACGCCCCTGCGGCGGCACCGGGCGCGGGGACCCCGGCGGGTCGTGCGGCACATACCTCACCCTGATCCGCCGCGCGTTCGTCGGCGGCTCGATCCCGGACGGGCACGGGTCGAGCACATGCGCCACCGGCTCGCGCCCGCAGCGGTAGGCGTCCGCGATGTCCTGCGGCGCAAGGCGCACACCGTCACGCTCGTGCGTACCGGTCGGGCCCCACAGCGACAGGATCGCCGGCACGCCGGCGGTGCGGGCGGCGAACCGGCCCTCGAAGCTCATCGGATCGTGCACCACGAGGTCCGGCCGCCAGGCGCGGGCGAACTCGGCGGCGGCGCGCTCGCTGGCGTGCCACTGCTCCCTCATCGCGGGCAGCACGCTCGACTCGTACCAAGGAATGTCGAACTCGCCGAGCCGGGAGATCGGTGCGCCGGTCAAGGGGTGCAACGGCAGCCACGGGTAGGGCCACTGGCCGCGCTGGGCCTCCCGGAAATAATCGACGCGGCTGTGCACCTCCACATCCGGGCATGACAGTATGGGTACCGGGTCCAGCCCGGCGCGCTTCACGAAGTCCCGTTGCGACGGTCCGCATAGGACGGTCACGTCGTGCCCGTCACGCAGCAGAGCCCGGCCGAGCGGCGCCATCGGCAGGTAGTGTGCCGGCCGCGACGACACCGTAAACAGCACCCGCATCCGGCCAGTGTCTGCCCGTCCACTCGATCGGGGCTCAAGCCTTTGCCGGACGACGACTCGAGTCGGCCCGGTTCGGTTGCGGCCATGACACGTTTACTAGTGACGAGTCTCGCTATGCCGCCCTTGGCCGCTGACGTGTCGTTGCATCATCGACCCAGGCTCGAGCTTGGTCGCTGATTCTGGCGGCACGAGACAGGAGGACGGAAATGACCGATGTCAAGGATCGTTTGCTCGACCTCGTGCGCAGGTATCACCAGGAGCAGTCGATCCAGCCCGTGTTCAAGCCGGGGATCACCGAGATCTGGCCGTCGGGCGCGGTGCTGGAGGAGGACGATCGGGTCGCCATCGTGGAGGCCGCTCTTGACCTGCGCATCGCGGCGAACTTCAGCACTCGCAAGTTCGAATCCGCATTCGCCAAGTACATGAGCCGGCGCAAGGCGCACCTGACCAACTCGGGTTCATCGGCAAACCTGTTGGCGGTCACCGCGCTCACCTCGCCGCAGCTTGAGGAGCGCCAGGTCAAGCCGGGTGATGAGGTAGTCACCGTCGCGTGTGGCTTTCCCACCACGGTCAACCCCATCATCCAGAACGGGATGATCCCCGTCTTCGTCGACGTGGAGTTGGGCACGTACAACCCGACGGTGGAGCGCGTGGCCTCCGCGATCGGACCCAGGACCCGGGCCATCATCATCGCCCACACCCTCGGGAACCCCTATGCGGTAAGGGAGATCGCCGAGTTGGCGCGGGAGCACAACCTCTGGCTCATAGAGGACAACTGCGACGCGGTCGGCTCCACCTACGAGGGCAGGATCACCGGATCGTTCGGCGACCTCACCACGGTCAGCTTCTATCCTGCCCACCATCTGACGATGGGCGAGGGTGGCTGCGTGCTCACCTCCAACCTGACCCTCGCGCGCATCGTGGAGTCGGTGCGCGACTGGGGCCGCGACTGCTGGTGCGAGCCCGGAAAGACCAACACCTGCCTCAAGCGGTTCGACTACCAGATGGGCACCCTGCCCTATGGGTTCGACCACAAGTACATCTACTCGCACCTGGGCTACAACCTGAAGGTGACCGATACCCAGGCGGCGCTTGGCCTGACGCAGCTGGAGAAGGTGGACCGATTCTGTGCGGCCCGCCGCGCCAACTGGCAGTTCCTGCGCGACGGTCTGGCGGGCGTGGAGGGCCTGCTGCTGCCCGAGGCCACCCCGAAGAGCGACCCGAGCTGGTTCGGCTTCTGCATCACGGTCAAGCCGGATGCGCCGTACACATGCGGCGGGCTGGTCGACTTCCTCGAAAGCCGCAAGATCGGGACGCGGCGGTTGTTCGCCGGCAACCTCACCCGCCACCCCGCCTACGTCGACAAGCCGCATCGCGTGGTGGGCGACCTGACCAACAGCGACATCATCACCGAGAACACGTTCTGGGTCGGCGTCTACCCCGGCCTGACCGAGGAGATGCTCGAGTACGTGGTGACCTCGGTGAAGGAGTACGTGGCTGCCAGCAGATAACCGGTCTCGCCTCTCCCTCCTGTTCGATCCGTCAAGAGCTCCCCGGGACCGCCCGGGGAGCTCTTGAGTTGAGGTTCTTGAACTTCTACCAGCCCGACGACAGCTCGTCGGCGATCTCCAGGACGTAGCGCCCGTAGTCCGAGGCGGACAGGTGCTTTCCGAGTGCGCGAAGTTGGTCGGTATCGATGAACCCTTGGCGCGCGGCGATCTCCTCCACGCACGCGATGCGGATCCCCTGCCTGCTCTCCAAGGTGTGGACAAACTGCCCAGCTTGCAGGAGTGCTTCGGGAGTCCCCGTGTCGAGCCAGGCAAAACCACGGCCCAGGTCGACCAGGCGGGCCTTTCCGCGTTCCAGGTAGCACAGGTTGACATCGGTGATCTCGAGTTCGCCCCGCGGCGACGGCCGGATGTTCTTGGCGATGTCCACCACATCGTTGTCATACAGGTAGAGCCCGGTGATGGCCCGGTTGGAGCGGGGCCGCGAGGGCTTCTCCTCCAACGAGATCAGGTTGCCGTCCTGGTCGGTCTCACCGACGCCGTAACGCCTGGGGTCGTGCACCGGGTACCCGAACAATGTGCACCCGCGCAGCTCTCGGACGCTGCGTTTGAGCACGGCGGAGAAGGCCGGGCCGTGGAAGATGTTGTCGCCCAGCACAAGCGCGACCGAGTCGTCCCCGATGTGGTCGGCGCCGATCAGGAAAGCCTCGGCCAGACCCTTGGGCTCGTGCTGCTCCGCGTAGTCGATGCGGAGGCCCAGCGCGGACCCGTCGCCCAGCAGCCGCCGGAACGACGGCAGGTCCTGACGGGTCGAGATGATGAGGATGTCGTTGATGCCGGCGAGCATCAGCACCGAGAGCGGATAATAGATCATCGGCTTGTCGGCGACCGGAAGCATCTGCTTGGACACCGCCAAAGTCATGGGATACAAGCGGGTCCCGGCTCCGCCCGCGAGGATGATTCCCTTCACGCTCCACCTCCAGCGATCAACGGGTATCCGCGGGCGGCCGGCTCTCGCCCGCCGCCCGCGGCACCGAACCGCGATCGGCTTCCACCTAGACGGTGGAGACGACCTCGTCGTAATCCAGACGGGGCAGCCGTGGCCACCAAGCGTCCTTGCCGGGCTTGCCGATGTTGACAACGAGCAGGGCTTTGTGCTCGCCATCGGGGAAGAACTCCTTGGTCACGCCCTCGGCGTCGAAACCGATCATCGGTCCGGCGCACAGGCCGGCCGCGCGCACGCCCATGATGAAGAACCCGATCTGAAGCCACGCGTTGCTCGTCGCGGAGAACTCCCGGATCGCCGGGTCGCCCTCGAAGAGGTCCTTCGCCTCGGGCATGTGCGGGAACAGCTTCGGTAGCTCGTCGTGGAAGCGCAGATCCGCCGCCAGTATGGCGACCAGTGGGGCGGAGGCCGTCTTGTGCTTGTTGAACTCGTCGAGGTGCTGGACGAGCCGTTCGCGTGCCTCGGGCGTGCGCACCAGGACGATGCGCAGCGGAAGCTGGTTCATAGACGTGGGCGCCCACTTAACCAGGTCATAGATCGCCCGCACAACCTTGTCCGGCACCTTGTGCGCACTGAACGTGTTGGCCGTGCGGGCCTCACGGAACAGGAGATCCTGAGCCGCAGGGTCGAGCACTAGTGGGTTGGTGTTGGACATCGTGGGACACGCCCTTTCTCGCTAAAACAGGCCGTGACCCACGCTGACAATGATGACTAGAGCGACGGTGGAGCCTCCTACTTGGTGGGAGTGACGGCGACGCTCACGTTGCCGGTGTAAGCCCCGGCCTCAAGCGACATGAAGGCGTGCGGCGCCTGCGAAAGCCCGCCTTCCACCACGGTGTGGGGGAACACGAAGCGGCCCTCGCCGAGCCACTGGCCGAAGTGCTGCCCCCACGCGGCCATCAGCTCCTGGGTGTAGGGCGTGGCGAACGGTCGCAGCTCAAGATGCTTGCCGATGGCGGTCAGCACATCGAACCGGGGGCGGCCGTCGGCGTCGCCGAGCTGGCTGGACAGCGAGCCGCACAGAGCGAACCGGGCCTTCGGCGCCGCCGCCTCGACCGCGGCCTCGAAGTGCTCGCCGCCCACGACGTCGAAGAAGACGTTGATGCCCTCGGGCGCGAGCCGGCGCAGGTTGTCGACGACCGGACCGTCGTCATAGCCGAACGCGGAGTGGAAACCCAGGTCGCGCAGGAGATAGTCCACTTTCTCCTTGCCGCCGGCGGAGCCGATGACCTGCTTGGCCCCGCGGCACTTGGCGATCTGCCCGGCGAGCGAGCCGACGCCGCCGGCCGCGCCGGAGATGTAGACCACGTCCCCCTCGCCGACCCGTGCCATCTCCACCATGCCGTAGTAGGCGGGCAGGCCTTGGTTGAGGTAATAGGCCGGGCTGGGGAAAATGTTGCGGTCGAGCTTGAAATACTGCGCCGCTTCGCCGGTGGAGAACTCGCCCCAGCCGGTCATGCTCATCACCAGGTCACCCTCTGACAGGTCGGGGCTTTTCGAGACCACGACGGTGCCGATCGCGGGGGTCCCGATCCGTTGCCCCAACTGCCAAGTGGGCATGGGGAGCGGGCTTTTGGCGCGCATCATCTCTTTGAAGGCCGCCGCGACGGGCACGAGGTCGGTGCGCACCAGGACCTGCCCCTCGGAAGGCTCGGCCACCGGCACGTCGACGATGTCGAAATCCTCGAGGGCCAGCGCGCCCTCCGGATGTCTTGCCAGCCTTATCTCCTGAGCCGTCTTCGGTAACTGAATCGTCATGCCGTGCAGAATATCACAAGCTATGACAAATCAAGTTCAGTCTTCCTCGAGAGGTTATCCAGCCACGAACGCCAGCGTTGAGGGCACACACGGCCGCCCGAACAAGGAGTTGAAGATGGCACAGGCGCTTCAGGAAACCGGCCAGCGGGCCAGCGCCGATCTGTACCTGGAGATCCAGCTGTTCTATGCGCGCCAGATGCCCTTGCTGGAGGCACGAAAGCTGGAGGAGTTTCTTGAGACCTTCACCGAGGACGGGTACATCGAGCACCGCCCCAACGGGTGGAAGCTGGTCGGACGCAAGCAGTTGCTCATCGAGATGACGGCCCGGCGCGGTGATCCCGACAAGCCGAAGGTCGAGGAGATCTCGGCGCGGGACGCCCGCGAGCAGAACATTGCCTACTATGACGGCCTGGTGTACCGGTACTGGTTCGACAGGATCCGCGTGCAGATCCTCGGCGACGGCGCGTACCAGGTCAACTATCAGGCCATCGTCACCATGACCGACCGCGCGACCGGCAAGGTGAGCTTCGAGCCGACCACCACGGTGGAGGACGTGCTCGTCCGCGGCGCCGACGGCGAACTGCAAACCCGTTCGCGCACGGTCACGCACGACACCCCGAACTGGGCCGACAAGATTCATAACCCGGTCGAAGGGTGACCGGGTGGCGCCATGAGACTGAAGGTAGTTCTCCTGGGCGCCACCGGTTTCGTCGGGCGCCACATCGGCCGGGCCCTGCGCGACCGCGGGGTCGAGGTGGTGGCGGTCTCGACGAGTACCGCGACGCCGGTCGACCTGTCGCACCCGGCGGGCCGGGAGCACCTCGCCTGCCTGCTGGCGGCCGAGCGGCCGGTCGCGCTGGTGAACTCGGCGGGCAAAGCGTGGCAGGCCGACGAGCAGCAGATGTACCGCGCCAATGCCACGCTGGTGGAGAACCTCACCGGCGCGGTCGCGGCGCAGGCGGAGCCGCCGCGATTGGTCCACATCGGCACGATCCACGAGTACGGGCAGGGCCGGCCGGGGCGCGGCTTTCGCGAGGACGACCGGCCGGAGCCGACCATCCCATATGGACGGTCCAAACTCCTTGGCACGCAAGCGGCTTTGGCCGCGGGCGGGACGGTGCTGCGAGTGTCCAATGTGTCCGGTCCTGGGACGCCGCCGGGCAGTCTGCTGCGCGGGGTCGCCGACCACCTCGCCATCTGCGCCAAGGCGCAGGCCAACGGGGAGCCGTTGAGCCCCTTGGTGTACCGCTCGCTGGCGGCGTGGCGAGACTTCGTCGACGTGCGGGACGTCGCCGCGGCGGTGCTCGCGGCGATCACCGCGCCGGGCGAGGACATCCGCGGCGAGACCTTCAACATCGGCCGCGGCGTTGGGGTGCAGATGCGCCGGCTCGTCAACCTCATGGTGGAGCTGAGCGGGTTGCCCGTGCCCGTGGTCGAGCAGGACCCCTTTGCGGGTGAGGACTGGCTGACCCTGGATACCACCAAGGCCGGGGACCGGTTGGGCTGGACCCCGGCCGTGACGCACGAGCGTTCTCTGCGCGACCTGATGGAGCTCTGACCTAACGGAACTGCGCGGTCAGCTTCTCCAGCATCGGGACGATGTCGTTGGGGCTGGGAAGCGAAAGCCAGTCGGCGTAAAGGGCCTGCGCCCCCTGCCGGTACTGCGGATCGTTGAGCACCGCAAGCAACCGCTTGCGCATCTGGCCGACCGACTGCTCGCGATAGTTGATCAGCAGCCCGCCGTTCATCGCGGTCAGGTACCTCGAGTAGGCCACCGCCTCGAGCCCCTCGCCCTGCAGGATCAGCTGGGGCAGCCGCTGCGCCACCGCCGCGGCCATGGTGCCGCCGCCGCCGTGATGGACGATCGCCGAGCAGGTCGGCAGCAGCTGGGTCAACGGCATGTAGTCGATGGTGCGGACGTTGTCGGGGATCGGCTGCCCGGCGATCTCGCCGTCGGTCAGGGTGGCGACCACCTCGATGTCCAATTCGGACAGCATCTCGAACAGGCTTGAGATCATCAACGTGTTGGGGTTCTCGAACCGCCTCGCGGTGGCGCCGACGGAAAGGGCTATGCGGGGCCGTTTCGGCACCGGGTAGAGCCAGTCGGGCAGCACCCCCGCGCCAGCGTAGGGCACGCGGCGCACCGAGACGGTCCGAGCGACCCGCGACGTCTGGGCCAGGCGCACCGCGGGCGGGGTGGGGTCGACCGTCCACTGGCCGAACATCAGCTCGTCGTCGAGCTCGAGACCGTACCGGTCGGCGACGGGTGCGACCGCGGCCACCAACGGGTCGTCGAGCCCGGAACCCCTGCCGGAGAACAGCTCGTGACCCCAGGAGCAGTAGTCCGGCCCCCAGAGCAGGCGCGCGTGCGCGGCGCCGCTCAGCCTGGCGGCCACCGCCGCCGACGGCCAGGTCAGGTCCCACAGAATGAGATCGGGTCGCCAGTCGCGGGCGAAGTCCACGAGGTTGTCGATCCCCGGGACCCGATCACGCCCCTGGACGTCATGGAAGATTCGGATCGAGGCGATCGTGTAGTGGCTGAACATGTTCCAGGTCGACATCTCCGCCTCGGTGATGCCCAGCAGCCCGGCGAGTTCCTCGCGCCGCCGCGGATCGGGCAGGTAGTCCGGGATCGCCGCCAGCGAGGGCATGCTCTGCATGTCGCCCAAGGCAACCGCCGTCAGCCCCAAGGACGTGATGGTATCGTTCATCAGTGGATGGGAGGCGACGCAGACCTCATGGCCGGCGCCCTGCAGAGCCCAGGCGACCGGCACCGTCGGATAGAGATGCGCCGGCAGGGGCCACATCGTAAACAGCACTCGCATTCCGCAGACTCCTTTCGGATACGCGGTAAGGCTGCTAGCCACGACTAAAGGGCTCCTCGAGCCGCTTCGGTGGGCGCGACTCGAGTGATCCTTGAGCCGGGCTCGAGGGTTTCGTGCGAATTTTGATGTATACCTGTGCACCGGGAAATCAGTCTATTTAATATACTTTTTAGTGCTTTCCGAGGAGGGGACCATGGGTTCTGGACTCCAATCGGCGTCCCAGACCAGCAGCGATCGTCGTAGATGGTTCGCGTTGGGCGTGCTGATGGCTGCCACATTTCTCGACCTGGTCGATGTCACGATCGTCAACATCGCCATCCCCACCATCCGGCAGGACATAGGCGCCTCCTTCAGCGCCATCCAGTGGATCGCCGGTGGTTATGCGCTCGCGTTCGCGCTCGGCCTGATCACGGGCGGCCGGCTGGGCGACATCTACGGCCGCAAGAAACTTTTCCTGATCGGTGTGGCAGGTTTTACCATCACCTCTGTGCTGTGCGGGCTTTCGCCCACCGCCGGTGCGCTTGTCACCTCGCGGGTGATGCAGGGCGCGGCGGCGGCGTTGATGGTGCCGCAGGTGCTGTCGATCATCCACGTCACCTTCCCGCCGCAGGAGCGGGGCAAAGTCTTCGGCATGTTCGGCGCGATGATCGGCCTCGGTGGGGTCATGGGCCCGCTGATCGGTGCCCTGCTCACGCAGTGGAACCTGTTCGGTCTCGAGTGGCGGCCGATCTTCCTGATCAACCTGCCCGTCGGGGTGCTCGCCCTGTACCTCGGCGCGAAGTACATCAGCGAGTCCAAGGCCGAGCACGCCTTGCGGCTCGACCTCGTCGGTGTGGCGCTGGCGACGATCGGTCTGGCCCTGCTGCTCTACCCCCTCACCCAGGGGCGCGAGCTGGGCTGGCCGGCCTGGGCGTTCGGCAGCATGATCGTCGGCTTGGCGGTCCTCGCGCTGTTCGTCGGGTACGAGCGGATAAAGACCCGCAGAGACGGCTCGCCGCTGGTGGAGCTGTCCCTGTTCCGCATCAAGAGTTTCAGCGCGGGCACCGTGGTGCAGCTGACCTACGGCCTCGTCTCCGGGATCTTCTTCCTCGTCTGGACCCTGTACATGCAGCTGGGCCTCGGATGGAGCCCGCTGAAGGCCGGCCTGACCGGGATACCGTTCTCGATCATGGCGGCGGTGGCGGCCGGGATCTCGGTACAGAAACTCGTGCCCAAGTTCGGGCGCAAGGTGCTCCAGGCGGGCGCGGTCGCCCAGGCGCTCGGCTCGGTCATCTACATCTGGGAAGCGTCCACTTTGGGCGCCGGTATCCAGCCGTGGCACATGGCACTGCCGCTGGCCATCATGGGCATCGGGATGGGGCTGATCGTCGCCCCGATCACCAACACCGTGCTGTCCGAGGTGCCGCCGGCGCACTCGGGCTCGGCGTCGGGCCTGATCAGCACCACCAACCAGCTCGGGCTGGCGTTCGGGCTCGGCCTGGTGTCGGTGGCGTTCTTCAACCCCCTGGAAGGTGCCTTCCAGGCCGGAGACACCACCGCGGGCGCGTTCGCGGTAGCCTTCAGCAGCGCGATGTGGTATGTCGCGGCGGGCCTGTTGGCGATTTTCTTCCTGGTCTTCGCCCTGCCGCGGTTCGCCCCGGCCTGGGACACCGGTGACGCCGCGGCCGGAGCCCCGGCGGGCGCCGGCAGCGGCATGGATCGGCAGACCGAAAGCGTTACAGCATAACCGTTTCGTCCAACGCAAAGGTGGGCCGCGGCGCAGACGCCGCGGCCCACATTATTTGGAGTCACAGCAACTCGGAGTAGTTCGGCAGCAGACCCTTGGCCGCGGCCACCTCCAGCGTGGGGGCGGTAGCGTCCTTTGTGGACATCAACCGGTCGAACCCCTGTGGCCACTCGATTCCCAGCGCCGGGTCCAGGGCGTTGACGATACCCTCACGCTGCGGAGCGTAGCGCTCGGAAAGCAGGTAGAGCAGCGTCGCGTCCTCGGTCAGGGCCATGAACGCGTGGCCCAGCCCCTCGGCGATGAAGACGCAGCGGTACGCCCGGTCGTCCAGGCGTACCGCTTCCCAGCGGCCGAATGTCGGTGAGCCGACCCGGACGTCGACGACGACGTCGAAGACCGCCCCGCGCAGGCAGGTGATGTACTTCGCCTGGCTCGGCGGGTAGTCCACGTAATGGACGCCCCGGATGACGCCCGCCCTGGAGATGGAGCAGTTCGCCTGGGCGAGGTGCATCGGGGCGCCGCCGGTGACCTCGGCGAAGGTGCTGTCGCGGTAAAACTCGTGGAACGACCCCCGGTCATCGGGGTGCTGCTCGGACTCCCAGACCCAGGCGCCTTCGATGCTCAACGCGCGCATCATCTCCGAGGCCTCCTTCAATGGTGGGTCAACGGCTGCTCGCGGGCTCACGCTCGTCGAGCCGGTCCTCGGCGGCCAGCGCCACGGGCGCGGTGGTCTGCGTGGTGACTGTGGCCGCTCTGCGGGCCTTGCTCCGCGACCAGTGGCGCATCGCGGGCCGCTCCACGAACCGGTACAGCAGCCATGCCAGCACCACGCTGATGGCCAGGGTGAGGACGGTGTCGCGCACCGCCGTGCCGGCGGTCCACTGCTTGGTCCAGAAGCTCTGGTACGCCGCGCCCATCGGGCCGTAGTTGACCACGAGGAAGTGCACGATGTAGAAGGCGTAAGAGATCTCTCCAAGCCAAATCATGGTGCGGCTGGCAAAGAAGGTGCGCTTGCCGTTGATGTCGTTGGTGGCGGCCGCGGCGATCACCAGTGCGATCGGCAGTGCCATCGGCGCCACCTGGTCGTACTCGTCGGGCAGGTATGCTGCCACGGCCAGGCTGGCCGCGGCGATCAGCAGCGCCGGTGCCAGCTTGATGCGGATCCACTTGCGGTGCAGCACGACCTGTGCCATGAGGATGCCCAGCGCGAACTCGAGCAGCCTGGTCACCGGCAGATGGGTCACGAACCAGTAGTGCCACCAGGGGATCGGATCCCACTGCATGATGGGTTCGCGGGGGAGCAGGAGCTGGGCGATCACGGGGACCGCGACGATGGCCACGACCACGGCCCAGACCCACTTCCACACGTTGGCCGCCTTGACCCGGCGCGCCGCCACGAGAAGCCATGGGAACAGGAAGTAGAACAGCATCTCGCAGGCGAGTGTCCAAGTTGGAGTGTTTCCACCGGCGAAGTGGCTCACCTCGTACGAGGGAATCCAGCTCTGGATGAGGAACAGCGTCGGCAGTGTGTTGGACGCGGTCAGCGTGTACCCCGCGTAGACCATCAGCGCGACGGTGGCGGCGAACGCGACCAGGTGGTTCGGGTAGATTTTGAAGAACCGCCGCCGCCAGAACGCCGGCTTGGTGTCGTTCGACTGGGCGACCCAGGTGAGGATGAACCCGCTGAGGATGAAGAAGAAGGTGACGCCGGCGTTGGCGCCGCTGAAGAAGAACCGGCTGTATTGGTCCTGTGCCGGGTTCACCATGAGCACAAGTAGAAACCCGACGGTGTGCGCGAGGAAGACCAGGAAGGCCGAGAGGAAGCGCAGACCCGTCAGCGAGTTGAGCGTTGACGGAAGCTGGCCCTGGCCGGTTTGCGATGCTTGCATAGCGCTCTCCTTAGCCTGGCATGACGACACTTCCGGCCGCGGGACGGAAGCACACTCAACATCGCGCGCGCGTGTGGAGATCGGCTGGAGCAGCCGTGGAGCCGGGGCGACACTCCGTCCCTGGTCGAGTGCTTCGTGTGACAATGCGGGGTATGCCCGTGCTGTCGCTTCGCACCCTCAACCGGACGGTCATGCAACGCCAGTTCCTGTCGGAGCACACCACCCGGGCGCCGCTCGAGGTGATCGAACACTTGGTGGCGTTGCAGGCGCAGGAGCCCAACTGGCCGTATGTCGGGCTGTGGACGAGGGTGGCGGGGTTCGGGCACGCTGACCTGACGGCGCTGTTCGAGGATCGCCGCGTGGTGCGGGGTTCGCTGCTTCGCACGACGCAGCATCTGGCCTCCGGCGACGACTACAGCTGGGTGCGCCCAGCCGTGCAGCCCGCGCTGGACCGCACGATGCAGAGCGCCTACTTCACCCGCGGCACGGGCGGGCTCGACGCCGCCAAGGTCGCCGAGGTGGGCGGGCGCATGCTCGCCGCCGAGCCGATGGTGCGGCGGCAGCTGGGAAAGCGCCTGGGGGAACACTTCCCGGGGGTGAACACGGCCGTCCTGGCCGGGCTGGTGCAGCTGCGCCTGGCCGTGATCCACCCGCCGCCCAACGGCACCTGGGGCGGCTGGGGCAACAGGGCGGAGACGCCGGTGACCCTGGCCGAGGCGTGGCTGGGGAAACCGTTGCAGCGCAAGGCAGATCTTCCTCGGCTGGTGCGCCGATACCTCGCCGCGTTCGGTCCCGCGAGCATCGCTGACTTGCAGGCGTGGTCCGGCTTAACCCGGTTGCGGGGCACGGTTGTGGGCATGCGCGACGAGCTTCGCGTGTACCGCGGTGAGGGTTCGAAGGAGCTTTTCGACCTGCCCGACGCGCCGCTGGCCGACCCGGAAACCCCTGTCCCGCCGCGTTTCCTGCCGGGATACGACAACCTGCTGGTCGGTTACGCCGACCGCTCCCGGGTGCTGGACGAGGCTTACCGCAAGCAGGTCACCCCGGGCCAGGCCGTGGTGCGGCCGACCTTCCTGGTCGATGGGTTTGTCCAGGGGACCTGGGCCGTGGTGGGCAAGGCGATTGAGATCAGCCCGTTTCGCCCATTGTCCAAGGTGGACAGAGCAGCCTTGCTCGCCGAGGCGGAGCTGCTGCGTGACTTTGTCTTCGAGAACACCCCCGGAGCGGAGATTACGTTCGCTTAGACGCGTATTCCACCGCCGCTCGAGATCCCGGATGCACCGTGTGCAGTGATCGCTAGCCGGCGATCACATCCGACGGGATTGGAGTAGCAGAATGTCTATCGCCAGAACCAGGTTCGGATTCGCGCTGCGTGCACTCCTGGTTGTCGTCCTGGCCGGTGCGGGCCTTTCCACCGTCACCGCCGCGCAGGCGCAGCCGCTCGCGGCGCCGACCGCAGCCGTGGTGACGGGGGCTTCGCCGGTGGGCACCTGGGCGGTCACCGTCACCATCGAGGGCGTCCCGCCCTTCCCGGCCACGTTCCAGTTCACCCCGAACAACGTCGCATTCGTCGCCGGACGCGGCTCGGGAGTCTGGTATTCCACCGGCACCAATACTTTCGGGTTCGTCGTCGCCGAGGGCCTGTTCACCCCGGAGAACGTCTACGTCGGCTGGATCCGCGTCGAGCAGAGCCCGACGCTTGGCAGCAGCGGCACCACGTTCACCAGCTCGGGTGTCTCGACGGTTTACGACACCGCCGACGCCGTGACCCAGACGGCGAATGTCACGATGACAGCGACCAAGGTCGCCTGAACGAATCCGGAGCTCTCACGCTTGGGCCCCAGGGGAATCCCTGGGGCCCAACGGTTTTGTCACCACGGTTGGTCATCAAAGCGGGAGGCAGGTCACCGTGTACTCGGTCTGCGGGGTCGCCTCGGTGGTGCCCAGCCTGGAGTTGACGACGTAGAGACGGTCGCCGTGGACCACCGCCGCGGTGGGGACGTCGAACCCGGCGTTCGTGATCTTCCGGATCAGCCGCCCGCGGCTGGCCATCCCGTCAAGCTCCACCACGGCGACCGCGTTCTTTCCGCCGAGTGCGGCATACAGGGTGCTGCCGGAGACGAACAGGCCGTCGGCCCCGGCGATGGTGCCGCCGTCGATCGGGACGGCGCCGGCGTGACCGGACTCGGTGTCCACTTTGAACAGTTGACCGGCGTCGCAGTGCGCGATGAGGATGCCCGTCCCGTCCGGCGTGCGCTCGATGCCTAGCACGTTGAAGCCCTGGCCGTAGACCAGATCCCCGCCGAGGGCGAGCCGCTCGATCCCGCCCTCGCCGGGCAGTTCCCCTTCCGGGCCGAGTGCCAGGCGGTACAACACCGGATTGAACGCATCGGTGAACCAAGCCGCCGTGGGGGTCAGGAGGACGTCTGCCACCAGGCTGGGTTGCCCGGACAGGCGGTAGGAGGCAATGATCTCGCCGCCGGCGGCGTCGACCACGCGGGCCGTGCCGCTGAAGCCGCCCGTCACGAACAGCCGCCCGCGCCCGTCGAGCCTGAGCCCGCCGGCGGGCACCCCGCATGCGGGGCTGACCAGCTGCTTCGATCCATCGCGCAGGTCGACGGCGAGGATCGAGCCGTCGGCCAGGGAGCCGAAGTAGGCCAGCGATCCCGCGACCGTGACCGACTCCGGCTGGAACCCATCAGGCAAAGCGATGTGCATCATGACCACCACTCATCGCGGCCTCCCTCAGCACACCTTGAGCAGGGTCAGGCCGGTGTACTTGCCCTCCAGCAGGGCGGCCTGCGCCTCAGGGAAGGCGGCCAGCCCCTCGATGGAGGTGTGCGCGTAGGTGATTTTCTTGGCCGCCAGCCACTCGCCGAACTGCTTGTTCCACGACTCGATCTGCTCCGGGGTGTGCATCGCCGCGAATCCTCGGATGGTGACGGCGCGGGGGATGACGCTGTTGAGGTTGAGCCGAGGGCTGTTGCCCATAGGGTCGCCCGACTGGCCGGACAGCGCCCCGCACAGGGCGAAACGCGCCTGCCAGGAAGCGTTCTGCAGCGCGGCCTCGAACTGCTCGCCGCCCACGTTGTCGAAGAACACGCTGATGCCGTCCGGCGCCAGCTCGTGCAACCGTTGCGCGACATTGCCCTCGCGGTAGTTGATGGCCGCGTCGTAGCCGAGCTCGCCGACCAGATAGTCCGCCTTGGCCTTGCTGCCCACGCTGCCGATGACCTTCTTGGCGCCCAGCAGCTTCGCGATCTGCCCGGCCAGCGAGCCGACACCGCCGGCCGCGCCGGAGACGAACACCACGTCGCCCTCGCCCACATTCGCCGTGTCGACCATGCCGTGCCACGCGGTCACGCCCTGCGATAGGAAGTAACGCGAGTCCGGAAGCACCTGCCGGTCGCGCTTGAAGTAAGCCTGTGCGTAGTTGACGGAATAGTCGCGCGCCCCGTCGAAATGCTCCACCAGATCGCCCACGGACAGGTCAGGGCTGTTGGACCGGACCACCGTACCGGTGGCGCGGGCCCAGATCGGCTCACCTATTTTGAAGTTCGGGATCGGGAGCTGGGTGTTCTCCTCCATCAGGTCACGGGCGACGGCGGGGACACACAGCCACTCGTTGCGCACGACCACCTGACCCGGCCCGGGTTCGGCCAGCGGTACCTCGGCGAGGGTGAAGTTGTCCGGTGTGATCTTCGCGCCGGACGGGCGGGAGGCCATCCGCACTTCGCGGGTTGTCGCCGGTACTGGCTCGGTTGTCATCGTTGTCCTCCTGGACTCTTCACGGACTTCGGTAAACAGGGCGGGCTCGGCTCACCAGGTGACCGGCAGGGCCTTGAGCATGTGGTTGATTTCGCCTTGGTACCAAGGCAGTTCGGACTCGGGGACGGCCAGGCGCAGGCCGGGGAAACGCCGCACCAGACCCTCGAAGACCAACTCCATCTCCATCCGACCCAGATGTTTGCCGAGGCAGTGGTGGATTCCGTGGCCGAAGGACAGGTGCGGGTTGGGGGTCCGGGTCAGGTCGAACGTGTCGGGATCGGGAAACACCGTCCCGTCCCGGTTCGCCGAGGAGAGCCCGAGCAACACCGCGTCGCCGCGGCGGATGTGTGCCCCGCCCACGTAGATGTCGTCGACCGCCACGCGCGGGAAACCGGTGGTGTCCGTGGCGAACAAGTTGACGTGGCGCAGCATCTCCTCGACCGCGTTGGGGATCTGGTCCGGGTTGGCGACCAGGTAGTCCCACTGGTCTCGGTGGTGTTCGACCAGGGCGAGGATCGAGTTGGCCAGTTGGCAGGCGGTCGTGTCGAAGCCCGCACCGATCAGCGTGAAGCCGAAGGTCACCAGCTCCGGCTCGCTGAGCCGGTCCTCGTTGTCGCGCGCCGAGATCAGCTGCGAGAGCATGTCCTCGGCCGGTTTGGCCCGCTTGTCGGCGATCAGGCCGGTGATGTACTCGGCCAGCTGTCCAAGCGCCGCAAGGGATGCCTCACCGCCGGCGCGCTCATCGACGGTGGCGAACGCCCGCGCGGTCTTCTCAAAAGATTGAAGATCTTTCGGGGGTACCCCGAGCATCTCGCCGATGACGGTAAGCGGCAACGGGAGGGTGAGCTGCGGGATGAGGTCGATCGGCGCCCCCTTGACCGCCATCTCGTCGAGCAGCTCATCCACGACGGCCTGGACCTGCGGCCGCATCTGCTCGATGCGGCGCAAGGTGAACGGCCCGGCCACGAGCCGGCGCAGCCGGCTGTGCTCCGAACCCTCCAGCGAAATAATCATCTCGGGCGTGGTGTGCATGGTGCCGCCGATGCGGGGGGCGCCATCGCCGCACGCCGCGGCGCGGCTGAGCCTCGGATCGGCGGATAGGGCGCGCACATCCTCATAGCGCGAGATCAGCCAGGCGTCCACGCCGCCCCGGGTGCGAACCTTGACGATCGGGCTCTCCTCGCGCAACTGTGCGTACTTCGGATCGGGTCCCCGGTAGGAGGAGCCGGAGAATGGGTATACGTCCAGTTCTTCATTGGTGGACAAGGCGACACCTCCGTTTTCACGCTGAGTCGCGCGCAGCTTAAGAAAGCAGCCTCGAGAACGAGCGGAAAGCGCCCACGTCGGGCGACAGTCAAGCGGCGATCCAGGCGGCGCCCAAGCGCCGCCGCGGGCATCGTGGTGCACCGCAAGTGGTAACCGCACCTCGACAACCGAACTGATCGCCGGGTCACCGCACCCGGCGATCATCATGTTGGAGGGCGTACCAAGGGAACAGGCCGAGATCCGCTACGACAACCTCGACCGGTGAAGGCCGCTGGCCTGCCCGAGGGCAGGCCAGCCGCGGCTGTCACCAGGTGACAGGCAGGCCCCACAGGCCGTAGATGACCGCGCGCTCCTTCGAGCCCATCTCCTCGAACGGCTTGGCCAGCCGCAGAGTCGGGATCGCCTTGAACAGCTTGCTCCACACGATCTGCAGCTCGAGCCGGGCCAGGTCGGCGCCGATGCAGTAGTGCAGGCCATGCCCGAAGCCGAGGTGGCCGCGCTTGCCGCGGCTGAGGATGAGATCGTTGGGGTTGTCGTAGACCTCAGGGTCCCGGTTTCCGGTCAGCACCAGGCACAGGATGCCGTCGCCCTTGCCGATCGTGACGCCGCCGATCTCGATGTCCTCCAGGGCAACCCGCGGCACGGCGATGTCGCCGATGGTCAGGTACCGGATGAGCTCCTCGACGGCCGGGTCGATGAGCGAGTCGTCGGCCTTCAGCAGCGCGAGCTGCTCCGGGTGCTCCAGCAGCGCCGCCGTGCCCAGCGAGATCATGCTGGCCGTGGTCTCGTGCCCGCCGTTCATCAGCAGCCGGCACAGGTTGACCAGGTCGCGCTGCTCGTAGGACTGGCCCGCGTTGCGATACTCGGCGATGGCGCGGCTGAGCAGGTCGTCGCCCGGCTCGCGCTCCTTGAGCGCGACCAACTCGTAGAGGTACTCGTTGACGTCGACCAGGGCCGCCTGGCGTTGCTCCATGGTGGCGATCCCGCCGAGCAGCACCGTGCCGTTCTCCTGGAAGAACTCGTGCTTGTCCTCCGGGATGCCCAGCAGGATGCAGATGACCGTCATGGGTACGCGCAGGGACAGAGCGAAGTGCATGTCCACCGGCGGGGTCATCTGCAGCATTGCGGCGATCGCGTCATCGGTGATCTGCTCGATCTGCTCGCGGAGCATCTTGACGCGCCGGTTGGTGAAAGTGACCGCCGCCTTGCCGCGCGTCTGCCCGTGGTCCGGCTCGTCGTACCCGATGAAGGAGGTTTCGGTGCGGAACTCGGGCGGTGCGTGGAAGTAGAACGGGAAGTTGGCGTGCTTGCGCGACGCGCTGATGCGTGGGTCGGTCAGCAGCAGGCGGATGTTGTGGTACCCGGTCACCAGCCACGTGCGCAGGCCGGAGTCCCGCAGCGTGACCTGTCGGATGGGCTCGGTCTGGAACAGCTCGTAGCTTTGCGGCGGCTGGAACGGACAGACCCGCTCCCAGGGAAAGGTCTCCTCGGCCGCGGGTGTCGGTGTCGGCGAGGATGTTGTGCCCATCGACATGGGGCCCTCCTAGATGTTGGATCGGTTGTCAGAGCTGCTTTTCCGGCAGGTGGACCACCAGGCCGTCCAGCTCGTTGTTCTCGGTGATCTTGAGTTGGCAACTGAGCCGGCTGTTCTCGCGCCTCTCGCTCGCCGTGCCGTAAAGCAACTCGTCTTCCACCGGTCGCATCGGCGGCAGCTGCACGCCGCACTGCTCGTCCACGTAGACGTGGCAGGTGCCGCACATCGCACCGCCCCCACACTGGCCGACGATGCCGTCAACGCCGTTGAGAACGGCGCCGCGCATGACCGAGTTGCCGCTCGGGACATCGAGCACGGTGACGGTACCGTTGAGGTGGACGTAACTGATCTTTGCCATTCTCTCCGAGCTCCCTCCTACCTCCTGGCGGGGCACGTGAGGACACTCGCATCAAGGGCTGGAACCCAACCGGATTACCGCTCTACGACCGGATACGAAAAGGCACCCCGCTTTCGGGAGTGCCTTTTTGTTGGAATATCAGAGGTCGTGGATGGCGATGGCTTGGGCCAGGCGGACCAGGCGCTTGGCCTGGGCGCGCGCGGCGGCGAGGGTGACCTCGCCGACCGGTTCGAGATCGGGGCCCAGCACGTGGGATGTGCCGTAGGGGTTGCCGTCGATCATCTTGATGGGGTCGGCGTAACCCGGCGGGACCACGACACCGCCGAAGTGGTACACCATGTTGTAGATCGCGACGAGGGTGGTCTCCATACCGCCGTGGGTGGTGCTGCCGGAGGTGAACGCGGTGTAGGCCTTGTCCGCCAACTGGCCGCGCAGCCACAGCGGGCCCAGCGTGTCGATGAACTGCTTGAGCTGACTGGCGATGTTGCCGAAGCGGCTGGGAGTGCCAAAGGCGATCCCGTCGGCCCACAGGACGTCGTCGGCGGTGACCTCGGGTATGTCGGCCGTCTCCTTGAGGTGGGCGGCCCAGCCCGGCTTGGTGTCGATGGCGGAGCGCGGCGCGAGCTCGGCGGCCCTGCGCAGGCGCACGTTGGCGCCGGCCTTCTCGGCCGTCTCGGTGATCTCTGTGGCGATGCGGTGGACGGTACCCGTCGAGGAGTAGTAGATGACCGCGATGTTCACGTCGTTGGCGTCCATGGTTACCTCTCGTTGAGACCGGCGGTGGTCAGGCGTGGCAGTCGGGGAGGCGGCCGTGGTGGGCCACCATGTCCTGGAATGCCTTGAGGACGTCGAGCGGGGCCCCCAAGGGCTGTCCCATCTGTTCGGCGTAGGCGCGATGCAGGTTGCCCACGAGACGTTCCGGGTCAAGCAGTTCGGCGAACTCGCCGAGCGGTGACTCGGCGGCGAGGTCCAACACGGACAGTCCGGATCGGACACCGTCGGTGGCGAGCTGCTGGAGCCACAGCAGGTAGCTTTCGTTCTGCTCCAACAGTTCCTTGCCGCCCACGTGACCGTGGCCCGGCACTATTATCTCGGGGTCCAGGGCACGCAGGCGGTCGATCGCCCGCAGCGATCCGGCCAGCGAACCCATGAGGCAGAAGGGGGTCACGCCGGACATCAGCACGTCTCCGGCGAACAGGATGCGCTTGTCCGGTACCCATATGACACTGTCATTCGTGGTGTGAGCCGGACCGACGTGAATCACCTCCAGCCGCAGCTGTCCGGCGAAGACCGTGATGGCGTCGCGGAAGGTGATGGTCGGCGGTGTGATCGGGGTGTCGCCCCAGTCCACATCGGGCCAGAGGTTGCGCAGGCCGTGCCCGGCCTCGAGCATCTCGACGCGGGTCAGCTCGTGCGCCACGATGGTGGCCCGGGGCGAGAAGACGCTGTTGCCAAAGACGTGGTCCCCATGGAAGTGCGTGTTTATCAAGACATCGGGGGGTTGCGGCGAGACCCTGGCGACCTGCTCGGCGAGCAGGCGGGTGCGTCTCTCGGTGGCGGCGGTGTCGACAAGCACCGTGGCTTCATCGCCGACGATGATTCCGGCGTTGCTCACGCACCAGCCGCCATCCGGCTGGACATAGGCGTAGACGCCCTCGGCAAGCTGCCGCGTCTCAGGACTCTTCACGCGAACATGTTCGCCACGTGGGATTAAAGGCCACTTGAGGTTGACTCGAGGCGGCCATGTGAATCCGTCATACCTCAAGGGCGTTTCGAGGCATATCGCCGAGGCTCACCGCCATGAACGGGCTCGACGAGCCGGACTGTCAGGCGGCTTGCGCCGGTTCCCCCCAACCGGCCATCCCAGTGGATGCCTGACCCTTGGGGGCCTGGCGGCGCCGACCGCGCCGCCAGGCCCCGCTCCGATATCAAAGTGGCCCAAGGGCTGAAGCCCACTCACGGCTGAACGGAACCCCTTTCGGGCGGCCGGGAGCACGCACGCTCCCGGCCGCCCCTCCCTTTGGCTACCAGCGAGTAATGTAGGCCCATGGGTACCACGCATGAGGTCTTGAACCAGCCTCCGCCGCTGGCGGATTACGACATGTTCGCCACCGACGAGGCTTTGGTCCACGGCGTCGCGCTGTACGGTGCCAGGGACTGCGCGGCGGAGCTGGGCCCTGTCGCCGGCTCGGCGCACATGCTCGAGCAGGCGCGCCTGGCGCACGTCAACCCGCCGATCCTGCGCACGCACGACCGTTTCGGCTTCCGGGTCGACGAGGTCGAGTATCACCCGGCGTGGCACGAGCTGATGCGCAACGCGGTCGGGTTCGGGGCGCACGCCGCCGCCTGGGCCGACGAGCGTCCCGGCGCGCATGTCAGGCGGGCCGCCGCCGCATACATCGGCGCTCAGGTGGAGGCCGGGCATGGGTGCCCGATATCCATGACGTACGCCATCGTGCCCGCCCTGCGCCATGAGCCGTCGCTCGCGGAGATGTACGAAGCCAAACTGGCCTCTCGCGTCTACGACTTCGGGCTGCGCGAGCCCACGGGCAAGCAGGGTCTCATCGCGGGGATGGCGATGACGGAGAAGCAGGGCGGGTCGGACGTGCGGGCCAACACCACGCGCGCCGTGCCCACCTCCGCCGGGACCTACCTGCTGACCGGGCACAAGTGGTTTTGCTCCGCCCCGATGAGCGACCTGTTCCTCGTCCTCGCCCAGGCGCCCGGGGGTCTGACCTGCTTCCTGCTGCCGCGCGTGCTGCCGGACGGGACGCGTAACGTGCTCCGCCTCCAGCGCTTGAAGGACAAGCTGGGCAACCGCTCCAACGCGTCGTCGGAGGTGGAGTTCGAGGACACCGTGGCCTGGCGGGTGGGTCCGGAGGGGCGCGGGGTGCCCACGATCATCGAGATGGTGCAGATGACCCGGCTCGACTGCGTCATCGGCTCGGCCGGGCTGATGCGGGCGGCCTATGTGCAGGCGGCACACCACACCAGGCACAGGTCGGCGTTCGGGGCCAAGTTGTGGGAGCAGCCGGCGATGCGTGCGGTGCTCGCGGACCTGAAGGTCGAAAGCTGGGCGGCGCTGGCCGCGGCGCTCAGGCTCGCCCGGGCCGTCGACGACAACGATGTCGCGTTTGGACGGTTGGCCACGGCCGTGGCGAAGTTCTGGGTGTGCAAGCGTGCCCCGATGATGGCGGCGGAGGCGCTGGAGTGCCTGGGCGGCAACGGTTACGTGGAGGACAGCGGGATGCCGCGTCTTTACCGCGAGGCGCCCCTGAACTCCATCTGGGAGGGCTCCGGCAACGTGATCGCCCTGGATACGTTGCGCGCCATGACAAAGCAGCCGTCGAGCCTGGCCGCCTTCCTGGAGGAGCTGGCGCCGGCGAAGGGCGCCGACCCGCGGCTGGACGCGGCCGTGGCCCGGTTGGAGAAGGCGCTGCTGGACATGCGTGGCGTGGACATCGACGCTATGCAGGCCCAGGCGCGCCGGCTGACCTCGCTCATGGCGGTCTGCCTGCAGGGCACGCTGCTTGTGCGGCACGCACCCGCGGCGGTAGCGGACGCTTTCTGCGCCACACGCCTGGACGGCGACTGGAGCGGGATCTTCGGGACCATGCCATCGGGCGTCGATGTGAAAGCGATCCTGGAGCGGCCGTGAGGTAGTCTCGCAATCTCAAAGGACGGACTCTCCCGGGAGCAGCAGCGCATGCGGATCGTCGGTATCCTGCTGGCAGCGACGTTGACCCTGGCGGCGTGCAGCCGGGGTGAAGGCGGTGGCCTGACCGATCACTGGTCCCGGATGGCCGATCCGGCTTCGTGGCGGCCGCAGGCCGGGACGTGCCACTACGGGTTCGAGCCGCGGCTGATGCGCAGCGCCTACGACCCGGTCGACTGCGCCGACGACCATCGCTTCGAGACCGTGCACGTCGGCCAGTTCGGCGGCGAGGTGCCGGCTTCGGAGCCGCCGGCGGAGAGCACGCCGCAGTTCCGGTCGGCCTGGGCGGACTGCGATGCGCGGGCCACCGCATACCTCGGCGGCCAGTGGCGCGACCGGCAGGTGCGGGTCGCGGTGAGCATGCCCGCGCCCCAGGGCTGGAAGGCCGGGTCCCGATGGTACATGTGCTTGCTCGGCCCGGTGGAGTGGACCGGCAACCGCTCGACGGTGCTGGACCAGAGCCTGAAGGGGAGGTATGCCAGCCTCCCGGTGCTGGAGTGGGGCTGCGGCGACCAGCCCGACAGCGGGGAGTTCAAGCCGACCGACTGCCGGGAACCGCACGACACGGAGTTCGTGGGATCGTTCTCGCTCGACATGTCCTATGCCGCGGTGAAGGCCAGGTACGACGCCAACGACCCGCTCTTCCACCGGGAGTGCCTGAAGCTGATCGCCGGTTTCGTCGGGGTCTCGGGCGCGGCCAAGCTGCCACGCGGCACCGGCTCCTCCTACTGGCTGCCCGACGGCGCCGACTGGGAGGCGGGCGACCGCAGCGTGCGCTGCTTCCTGTGGATCGACGGCGGCGCGGTCTCAGGATCCCTGCGCAACGCCGGGACCGGCGGGCTGACCCGAGGATAGTTTGACCGGGAGTCGACCGGGACCCTGGATCCTTTGCCCGTGGAAAGGATCCTTGTCGCCGGCGGCGCGGGCTTCGTCGGGTCGCACTATGTGCGCTCGATGCTCGCCGGTGTGTACCCGGGGTTCGAGCGGACCCGGATCACGGTGGTGGACAACCTCACCTATACGGGAAACCGCGGCAACCTGCCGGAAACGCATCCGCGGCTGGAGTTCGTCAGGGCCGACATCTGCAACCTGGACCTGATGACCCTGCTGCTGCAGGGGAAGGACGCCGTCGTGCATGTGGCCTCGGAGTCGCATGTGGACAGATCCATCGACGCGGCGGCGGACTTCGTGCACACCAACGTCTTGGGAACCCACTCGATACTGGAGGCCGGCCTCCGCGCCGAGGTGCCAAGGGTGGTGCATGTCTCCACCGACGCGGTCTACGGCAGCATCGAGCACGGGTCGTGGACCGAGGACTCGCCGTTGCTGCCCAGCTCGCCGTATGCGGCCTCGAAGGCGGGCGGCGACCTGATGGCGCGCGCCTACTTCCGCACCCACGGGCTCAACGTCTCGACCATCCGGTCATGCAACAGCTATGGCCCATACCAGCATCGCGACAAGCTCATCCCGCGCTGCGTCACCCGGCTGCTCAAGAGCAGGACTGTGGAGCTTTACGGCGACGGGTCGAACGTGCGGGACTGGCTTCACGTCGAGGACCTCTGCCGCGGTATCCAGCTGGTGCTGGCGCAGGGCCATGGCGGGGAGGTCTACCACATCGGCGGTGAGAACCGGTACACCAACCGGCAGATCGCCGAGAAGCTTGCCGACCTGTGCGGCGCCTCCCGCGAGCTCGTCGAGCTCGTCGCCGACCGCAGAGGTCACGACCTGCGCTACTCTCTCGACGACTCGAAGATCCGTGACGAACTCGGCTATCGCCGGTCGATCCCGTTCGAGGAAGGGCTGGCGGCGACGGTCGAGTGGTACAAAGTCAACTACCTGGGCCACGCGGCCTACTACTAAATGCTGACGTCGGGTTCCTGGCAGAGCAGGTCGCAAACCGGCATCGTCATGGCAAGATGCCGCCCATGTCGCCAGCCGACGGAGACCTGCAGTGGCCCGAGGTGTCGCACGACGGGGTCACCGAGATATACGTGCACGGTGTGGGCGGGGCCGCGCCCGCGAACATGCTTGACTCGCTTGAGGTTCGCCAGGTGACCGGGGACCACATCTCCGGCATGTGGCGACCGCTGGCCGACACGCCCGGATCCGGCGCGACGGCCCATCGCGAGGCCTACTCCTGGGGCGGGCTCACCAGACGGCCGCTCGCGGCGGCGCTCTGGCTGCTCCTGTTGCCCTTCGCGCTGGCCAACGTCGCGGGCTGGATGGCCACGGGCCGGCGAAGCTGGGCGGTCCGCTACCAGCAGTCCCTGGTGCGGGTCTTCAGCCTGCTGTGCACCTGGACCTATGTCCTGTTCGCCGCGCAGATGGCGATGGACCTCGGAGCGTGGCAGTGCGTGCGCCTGAACACCTGCCGGATCGACGGGTGGTGGCCGGACGGGTACACCCCCGCGCAGGCCGCCGCCGTCGCTTCGCTCGTACCCGGTTTGCTGGTGTTCGCGCTCTGGCTGACGACGCATCGCAGCCGCGGGCGGTATGAGGACTTCTTCCCCGACCGCGGGTCGGTGCCCCCGGGCGAAATCGACATCGCCGAGATCGGCCTGGACGACAAGCGTCTGTGGTCGGGCAAGGCCAGCTCGGACCACCGGATGTGGCTGCACCTGTCGTCGTCGATCCTGGTGATCGCCATCCTGCTGGCCACCATCGCCGGCAGCGGGCTACTGCTGATGATCACCGGTGGCCTGCTCACGCTCGCGGTGATCCTGGCCGGTGCCGACCGGTTCGCGCCGGCAATCCTCAAGGGCCTCAAGGGAAAGCTGGCTCTGCTCCTGGCCGTCGGCGTCGGTGTCTGGAGCGCCGTCGCCGCTTTCCACGCACCGGAGGATGCGACCGACGCGATCATGCCGGGCATGCTGGACGCGTTCAACGGGGTGATGGTCGCGGACTACGGCGCCGTCATGCTCCTGTTCGTCGCCGTCTGGGCCAGCGGAGGCTGGAAGGCGCGGGCCACGCGCGGCCTGCTGCGCGCGATGCCGGCCCAGGTAGTCGTCCTGACGCTGGGCACCTGGCTGATGTTCGCCGTCCTGTCCGGAACCGTCATCACCGTCGCCCGCGTGCTCAACGCCTCGGTCGGCCCGGTGGGTGATCCGCGCTCAGGCGTCCTGCTCTACCCGACGCCGTACATTCCGTTGGCGCGCATCAGCATCGCGGGCCTGCTCGTCGTCGGCCTGTGTGCGTTGGTCCACTACCTGTGGCAAGCCTGGTCCCCGAGCGCCCGCAAGCGTTTCCACCTAGACCGGGAGAAGGCCTTCTGGAACACCCAGCAAATCGAGGGCGGGCTGGAGCCGATCGACCGCAAGAGCTGGGAGCGCCGAGCCCGGGCCGCCGTGCGGCGGGCCGAGGTCATCGCCTGGGCGGAGACCGGGATCGCGGTGCTGACCATCCTCGCCGTGGTCGCTTCCATCACGTACAGCATCGTCTTCGGGCTTCAGTGGCTCGGCGGCGAGACCGTGCTGCGCGCCATCGCCGTCATTGTCGTTGCGGGCCTAGGCTTTACCTCAGCCGCCGTGATCGCCGACCGTCGCGGCCCGTTGAGCCTGCTGGCGATCCTGGCCATCGTCGCCGGAGTCGCCGCCGCCGCCTTCATCGCCATGCCCGCGCTCCCGTTGCCGGCGCTCAAGCCGACACCGTCCGAAGTGGACCTGTCCTACCTTCCCGTGGGAGTCGTCACGCTCGCCCTCACCTTCGTCCCGGCGGCGGTGATGCTGGTGCTGCGCAAGGCTTTGCGGGACCGCAAGACGCTGGGGCACATCGCCGTCGCCTGGGACATCGTCACCTTCTGGCCGCGGTCGTTCCACCCCATGGCGCCGCCCAGCTATGCCGAGCGGGCCGTGCCCGAACTGACTTTGCGCATCACCCACATCGTGAGCGAAGGGCAGAGCGTCCTGGTGATGGGGCACAGCCAGGGTTCGGTGGTGGCCGCGGCGGCCGTGGCGCAGCTGCGCGGGCTGACACCCGAACAGCGCCAACGCATTTCGGTGATCACTTATGGGAGCCCGCTGCAGAGTCTGTATCACCGGTGGTTCCCGTGTTATATCAACCGGAATCTACTTCGTGAGGTACGCGACGGACTCCACTGGGCGAACTTCTTCCGCCGTACGGATCCCATCGGGCACGAATCGATCTTCGGCGACAGCTACCTCGTGGCGGAGGTACCGGCCCCGCCCGGCGGCGACGTGATGCTGCCCGACCCGGCCAGCGACCGCCACCGCCCCGGCGACCCGGACCTCAACGTGCGCGGGCACTCCGGCGACGGCTACGTTCGCCAGTCGGCTTTCCGCCGCTACCACGAGGCCGAGTTGGAGCGGCTGACCGCGCTCACTTCGCCCACAAGATCGGAGCTATCGTCCCTCGCGTGAAGATCCTTCCGTGACCGCCACATCGATCAAAGCTCGGCGGCGCCGTTGCCCCACCCGCGCCGCGGCAGGTGAGGCAACGGCTGAACACCTCACTCCGTGTGAAGCGCTTCCGCCGTGCTGATCCGGGCGGCGCGCCGCGCGGGCAGCAGCGCCCCGAGCACCGCGATCACCAAGCCGCACAGGAAGAGCACGCTCAGGTCGGCGGCGTTGTACACATTGATGACCGTGAGCGGCAGCCCGGTGTCCTCGGACTTCCCGATGAGCCGGATGATGTATTGCTGCGCCGCGACACCCCCCGGCAGGCCGAGCGCGCCACCGATCAGGCCGAGCGCGGCCATCGAGGTCACCGCCATGATGACCGCCTGCCCCGGGGTCATGCCGACCGCCTTGGTGATGGCCAGGTCACGGCGGCGTTCCCGGGCGTTGAGCACGACCGTGTGGGCGACGCCGAGCGCCGAGACGAGCACCAGCAGGATCGTGAGCGAGCTGATGACGATGCTCAGCTCCAGCATGTCGATGCCGTCGTCGTCGGCTGTGCTGGCGAGCAGGCCGGCGTTGCCGCCGTCGGCCACGCGATCGATGAACTCCTTGGCCGTCACGCCCGGAGCGAGGCCCACAAAGTACTGGTACATCTCGTCTCTCGCCCCTGGATCGCCGGCCGGGATCGTGGCCGCATCGACCATGACCGACTGTTCGTCGGAGAAGACCTCGCCGACGACCGTGACCGTCAGCGACTGGTTGATGAGGTAGAGGGTCAGCGGGTCGCCGACCTTCTTGCCGGTCATGTGCAGTATGTCCGAGGCGACGACCGCCTCGCCCGCGCCGGAGAACCAGCGGCCGGACAGGATCGGGTACCCGAGGGTGCTCGAGTCCCCCCGCAGTGCTTGCAGCTCAACGGGTTCGCTGGTCCCGGCGATCGCGCTGTTCAGTTGCTGCGCGACGGTCACGTGCTGGGCACCGGGCAGGCCGCGCAGGAAGGCTTCCACCTGAGGGTCGGTCATGACGGTGCCCTGTGCCTGGCGCCGGTCTTCCCCGATGAACCGGGTCGGCCCGCCCGGCGGCGGGTTGATAACCCTGACCTGCGCGTAGGCCAGTCGCGTCAGGGCGTCGTTCCAGCGCTGGGCCGAGGTGAGCAACCCGGTCGCGAAGACCACGGTGACGCTGCCGAGCACGATGGCGATCAGGGTCAGCACGCTGCGCGCGGGGCGCACGACCGGCAGCGCGAGCCCGAGGCTGACCGACCGCGGCAGGCTCGACCGCGACAGTCGTCTTTGGACGGTCCGGCCGCGCCCGGTCTGGGCGATCCTCGCCGACAACGCGGCGGCGGCGCTCTGCCGCCCGGCTCGCAACGCGGGCGTCAGCGCGGTCAACGCGACCAGGATCAGCATGGCGCCGACCGCCACCGCGTGCAGCCACGGCGTCGGCGCGGTGTCCAGGCCCAGGACGTAGTTGTTTTCGAACTGGCCGAGCATCCACTGGCTGGCCAAATTGCCAAGCACCGCCCCGGCCGCCGTGCCGACCACCGTCGGCCCGATCATCATCATGAGGTAGACCACGGTCACCTGCCCCGGGGTGAATCCCACCGCCTTGAGCACGCCGATGCTGCGGTAGCCGGCGATCACCGCGCCGCTGACCACGTTGCTGATCACCAGGATGGCGACGATGAGCGACAGCGCGGCGAAGACGGTCAGGAACGTGCTGATCGTCCTGGCGCCCTGCCCGGCCCGTTCCCGGATCGCCAGGTACGAATTGGTGGCGGTGACGGCGTCGGCGGGCAGGGAACCGGTCACCGCCGCCATGTGCGAGGTCATCTGATCGGCGGTCCCGACCGAGCCGCTGTCGAACCGGTAGAGCATCTCGTACCCGTTCCGGCCGATCTGGCGGACCGCGTCAGGCAGCATCCAGACATCGGCGGTGCGGGTGATGGAGTAGGCGATGCCCACGACGGTGACGGCGCCGACGTTCGGGATGCTGAACTGCATGCCGATGGTGCGGGACGGGTCGGGGCCGAACCGGTAGAACGCGCTCAGCGCCATCTCGTGCGGGCCGGTGGGCCACCGGCCGTAGAGGAGCCTCAGCTGATCGACCGGACCAGCCGGGTCGGTCCGGCCAACCACGCGCATCGCCCCGCCGAACCCTCGGCCGTCGGTGGTCTCCAGCGGGATGACCGCCACCGGGAAGGGCCCGGCACTGGCCGCGACCCCCTGGGCCTGGGCCGTGGCCGACACCTGTTGCTGGGTCACCTTCTGGCCGTCGAACGTCATGGTCGAGTGCGCGCCGCTGAGCTGGTTGAAGGTACGGTCGAATGGCCCGGAGACCGCGGCCAGCAAAGCCAGCCCGACGAGCATGGTCGTGGTGCAGAGGGTGACGATCACCCCGATCATCGCCGTCTGCCCGCGCCGGCGGCGCAACGCCGCCCGCGCGACCGCCCATACCGAGGCGAGGGAGGCCATCACACCGCCTCCATCTGGGCGACGCGGCCATCCTCGAACTGGACGACGCGGCTCGCGCACCTTTCGGCCAGCCGCTGGTCGTGCGTGACGATCAGCAGCGTCTGCCCGATCTGGTTGAGGTCCAGCAGCAGGTCTATCACCTGCTCGCCGGAGCGGCTGTCCAGCGCGCCGGTGGGCTCGTCGGCAAGCAGGAGCGCGGGCCGGTTCATCAAGGCCCGCGCCACCCCGACCCGCTGCCGCTCGCCACCCGAAAGCTGTTGCGGATAGGCGTCTTTGCGCTCGGCGATGTCAAGCTCCTCCAGCAGTCCCATCGCCCTCGTCCTGGCCTGCTTGTAAGGCGTGCCGATGAGCCTGGCCGACAGCATCACGTTGTCCAGCACCGGCAGGTCGTCGAGCAGGTGGAAGAACTGGAAGACCATGCCGATGCGCCGCCGCCGGTAGCGCGCCAGCGCCCCCTCGCTCAGCACGGTCAGGTCCTCGCCGTGCACCCGCACCGTGCCTGAGGTCGGACGGTCAAGCCCAGCAACGATATTCAGCAGCGTCGACTTGCCACTCCCGGATGGACCCATCACCGCCACCGACTCGCCCGGCATGATCGTCAGATCCACCCCGTCGAGCCCGACGGTCTCCCCATACAGCTTGTGCACTCCCGTGAGCTGCACCAACGCCTCTGTCTCAGTCATGACCGAGACAGTATTCGGCTCTTGACGGCGGCCGCGTCGGGCTGCGGTGGCAAAACGGGCGCCTTGTCATCCTGGGGATGTATGCGCGTGCCCTCGCGGTCGGATGCGGCCGTGGTCCTCGCGTTGTCACAATGGGCCGGTGCGCATCGCCTCTGGTCTCCTGCTGGTTGCCGCGGCTGCGGCTGGGTGGGTTGGCCGCGAGCTGCGATTGACACTGCCTGGGTGGGCCGCCGCGCCGTTGGCGGCCCTCCTTCTTTTTCTTCTTTGGTACGCGTGGAGGACGCGCCGGCGTTATGAAGGCTCGCTGCGCGACCGGGCCAGGCTGCTCAACGAGGCGAGCGAGGCGGCCGTGGCGGCGGCGGTCGACGGCGAGCGCGACCGGATCGCGCGTGAGCTGCACGACATCGTCAGCCACAACGTCAGCCTCATGGTGATCCAGGCGGGCGCGGCCCGGCGGGTCGTCACAGCAATATTTGCGCGTGCGAAGCAACGCGCGGCATTGTCGCCAGGGGAGCCACCGATCGTGCCTGATCATTTGGCAAACGAAAACCCGTGTTTGCCAAATGATCAGATCCCGAACGGCGGCGGCGACAATGCCAATGCCCCGCACGACGCGACGGATGCCTTGCTGGCGGTGGAGGCCAGCGGGCGGGCGGCCATGACCGAGCTGCGCCACCTGCTCGGCCTGCTCGCCCCGGACGGGACGGGCGAGGACGATCTGCTGCCGCAGCCCGGCATGAGCCGCCTCGACGAACTCGTTGACCGGGTGGCGTTCGCGGGCCTGCCGGTCGAGCTGAAGGTCGAGGGCGACCCGCGGCCCCTGGCGCCCGGCCTCGACCTCACCGCATACCGCGTGATCCAGGAGGCGCTGACCAACGCGCTCAAGCACGCGCCCGGCGCCCATGCCTCGGTCAACGTCCGCTACACCGATCGCTACCTCCGGCTGGAGGTGCTCAACTCCGGCCCGAGCATCCTCACCGGCTCCCCCCCGAAACCGGCCGTGGTGAGATCCGACGGTCGGGGCCTGCTGGGGTTGCGGGAGCGGGTCGCGGTCTTCGGCGGCCACCTCGACGCCCGACGCCGGCTCGGCGGCGGTTTCCGCGTGCGGGCGAGGATCCCGCTATGACAGCTGTGACAAGGGTTCTCATCGCTGACGATCAGGCTCTGGTGCGTACCGGATTCAAGATGATACTCACATCGGCCGGAATCGATGTCGTGGGCGTGGCCGCCGATGGCCTCGAGGCGGTTCAGCTCGCGCGCGCCCTGCAGCCCGACGTGATCCTGATGGACATCCGGATGCCCGCCCTCGACGGCCTCGAGGCGGCGCGGCGCATCCTGGCGGAGTCGTCGCGCATCCGCGTCATCATGCTCACCACTTTCGATCTCGACAAGTACGTGTACGCCGCACTTGCCTTGGGCGCCAGCGGTTTCCTGCTCAAGGACGTGACCCCGGAGCATCTGGCCAACTCGGTGCGCCTGGTCACCACCGGCGACGCCCTGCTCTCGCCGTCGATCACCCGCCGGCTCGTCGAGCGTTTCGCCGGCCCCGACGGCGGCGCGCCACCCGTGCCGGCCGACCTGTCCGTCCTGACCCCGCGCGAGCTCGAGGTGCTGCGCCTGGTCGGGCGCGGACTGTCCAATGCGGAGGTTGCCGAGAACCTGACGTTGAGCGAGGCGACCGTGAAGACCCACGTCGCCCGCATCTTCGCCAAACTCGAGCTGCGCGACCGCGCCCAAGCCGTCGTCCTGGCCTACGAGTCCGGCCTGATCACCCCCGCAGGCCAGGATTGAGCCGGCGTGGAACGGGCTACGCGGGCAAGGCATAGACCGCCCTGATGGCGTCGCCGATGGCGGTCACCAGAGAGAAGTCGTCGCCGTTGACCAGAATCGCGTATCCCATGCCCCGGCCCGGGTACCCCCTGACCTCGGATTTGAAGCCAAGGTTGGAGCCGGTGTGGTAGTAGGAGAAGTTCGGGGTGCCCGGCGCGGAGACGAAGAATCCCCGCCCCATGGTGGGTTCCGGTCCCGGCGTGAGCAGTGTGGTCGCCGAAGCCTTGGTGAGTGGGCCGCCCGGGATGTCGCCCGGCGCCATCCACGCCTGGTTGAGGAAGCTGACGAGCGCGCCCAGGTCCAGAACGTTGGTGTAGAGCCCAGCCGCGGCCGACTCCGGGTAGCGGTTGCGCTGGCCCGGGATGACCAGGCCGTTCACATGACCCGAGGCGAGCTGGAAGGGCGGTGCCAAGTCATAGGAGCTGGTCATCATCCCCAGCGGGGCGAACACCTGATTGGCCATGTACTGCGCCAGGGTCTGCCCGGTCATCTGCTCCAGCATGCGTTGCAGCACAACGAACCCAGCGCCGGAGTAGTGGTGCGCCGCGCCCGGGTTCATGCTCAGCTCCACCCGGGGCGAGTTGCCAAGTCCATTTAGGACATCGAGCAGGGTGGGGACCGGTCCCGGGCCGTAGCCGCCGAACCCGCCGCCGGAGTTGGCGTCGAACCCGCCGCCGCAAGCGTTGAGCGGGAAGGTGGATCCGCGCCCGGTGACCCCGCTGCGGTGGGTCAGCAATAGATCGATGGTGGGCCCGCCCCCGGGTAGCACGCATGGTCGTTGCCCCAGCGGCCAGTTCAGAAGCGGCCGGACATCGGTGTTGAGCGCCAGCGCTCCACCCGAGTTCTGGACCAGCCGCATGAAGCCAACGCTGGCAACGGCTTTGCTGACCGAGCAGGCTTGGAAGGCGCTCTCGGGGTGCGCCGCGATCGGCTGCCCTCTTTCGAGCCAGCCGTAGGCGGTCGACCAGGCCACCTGATTTCCCATCACCAAGGCGATCGCGGCACCGGGCGTGCCGGTGAGATCCATGCTCGACCATATGTTCAGGCCGTTGCCGACCATCCGCTCGATCTGGCGGATCGGGTCGGGTGGCATCGGCGGCAGCAACCCGCGCGAGGAAATCGACCAGCCGTTGTTGACCGGGGCGAAAGCTATGTTGTGTACCTCCCAGCGGCCCAGAATGAAGTTGTTGAGCTGCTGGACGCACTCCGGGTCGATGTTACGGCTGAAAAACTCATCCTGGGCGATGGCCGCCCACCCACCGGTGTACGGGAAGCCGACCCGCCTGATCCGCCGGCCGCCCTGGGTAAGGTTGCGCATCATCTGGAAGCACTCGTCGTCGATGTTGCGGGCGAAGAACGTGGTCGGTGTCGCCACGGTCCAGCTGTTGCCGCCGCCGGGCGGAAATGCCACATCGATGACCGGCTCCCCGGCCAGGTAATACGCGGCAATCTTGTCGGCGCACTCCTGCGGGGCGTTGCGGCAGAAGAAGCCGCCGTTGCCGGTGATGACCCAGCTGTTGCCGCCCGCCGGTGGGAATGCCACACAGTTGATTGTCACTCCGGCGGCGATCAGTTGCCCGAGTTTGTCGAAGCACTCTTGCGGGATGTTACGGGCGAAAAAGGCGCCGGTCTGCGTCACGATCACCCAGCCGTTGGTGGGGGTGAAGGCGAATGCCGTGATCCCCAAGGGCGCCAGCTCGGCCATTTTCTGGTGCGCCTCTTCGAGTATGCGGCGGTTGAAGAACATCGCCGGGCCCATCGGGGCGGGAGGGATCGGCGGGGGTGGAGGGTCAATGAGAGGAGCGGGGAGAGCGGTACTCGCGCCGGACGCCAGCGCCAGTCCCAAAAATCGACGCCTATCCATTACACGAGAGTAGGGCTATTTCACGTGAACTTCTACTGTCGAAATCGTCATGAGCTGGGATGGACATTGCTCGCCCGCCTTCGGTTGATCTAGCATTTTCCCCGAAAATGCTGCCTCCCAACGCTTTGAGGCAGCATTTTCCCAGAAAATGCCGAGATGGACGATCATGGGCGGAGCGGAGGGCGCGGAGTCGCGTTTAGGCAGGCGGGTGCGCGCCACACGAACGCTCGTCGACTATGTGATCGATGGGGAACGATGCAATAAGGTCTCGAACGGGTGCGTAACGTTCGACGATCAGTAAGATCGCTTCAAGAGTGTTTTCACATGCTTCAACTGGAGGAAATATGGCCGACATGACCCGCCGCCATGTCCTGCAGGCCGCGGGCGCGCTGGGCGTTGGCGCCGTGCTCGCCGGTTGCGCCTCCGAAGAGGACAATGTCCCGCCGCCACCGGCGACCGGGGCTCCGCAGGAGACCTTCACGCAGCCCACCCGCAAGATCTCAGGTGATCTGAAGATCCTGCTGTGGAGCCACTTCGTACCCAGCCACGACGAGTGGTTCAACAAGTTCGCGGCCGATTGGGGTAAGAACGCCGGGGTCAACGTGACGGTTGATCATATCGACCAGGCGCAGATCGTCACCCGCCTAGCGGCCGAGATCTCCGCCGGTCAGGGGCACGACCTGATCCAGTTCATCGCCGGCCTGTCGCAGCTGGAGCCGAGCGTGCTGGACATGAAGGACGTCACCGACGAGGCGGTCAAACGGTGGGGGCCGCAGCTCGAGCTGTGCAAGAAGTCAAGCCTGAACCCCAAGACGGGCAAGTTCTACGCCTACTCGCCGGGTTGGGTGCCTGACCCGGGCAACTACCGCAAGTCGTTGTGGGAGGCGGCCGGCTTCCCGAACGGACCGTCCACATGGGACGATCTGCTCAAGGGCGGCACGGAGATCAAGAGCTCGAAGGGTGTGCAGATGGGCCTGGGCATGTCCCAGGAGATCGACTCCAACATGGTGCTGCGCGGCCTGATGTGGGCGCACGGCGCGTCGATCCAGGACGCCAACGAGAAGGTCACCATCAACTCCGACCAGACCGTGGCGGCCGTCGAGTACATGACCAGGCTGTTCAAGGGGACCATGACCAACGAGGTGTTCTCGTGGAACGCGGCGAGCAACAACCAGGGTCTGGTCGCGGGCAAGCTGTCCTACATCGTCAACTCGATCTCGGCCTACCGCACGGCGCAGAAGGACCGGCCGGACGTGGCGGACGACACCTACTTCGTACCGGCGTTGCGCGGCCCGAACGCCCAGCTCGCGGCGCAGCACGTGATGTACAACTGGGTTGTCCCCAAGCACGCCACCAACCCTGACGCGGCCAAGGAATTCCTGCTGCACTACACGGCCAACTACGCGGCGGCCACCTACGCGTCGAAGCTGTACGACTTCTGCGCCTGGGACAAGCTGACCCCCAACCTCAACACCTGGCTGGCGACCGACCCCTTCGGCTCCAAGCCGGCCGACAAGCTCAAGCTGCTCGCCGACTCCACCAAGTGGAGCACGAACGTCGGTGCCCCGGGCCCGGCGAGCCCGGCCGAGGGCGAGGTCTTCTCGACCTTCATCATCCCCAACATGTTCGCCCGCGCGGCCCGCGGCGAGGTCTCCGCCAAGCAGGCGGTGCTCGACGCCGAGGCGCAGATCCAGCCGATTTTCGCCAAGTGGCGCACGCAAGGGCTGGTGGGCGGCTGATGGCCGTTGTCGAGGTCCGCAACCTGGTCAAGGAATACGAGTCGGGCAAGGTCCGCGCCGTGGATGGCGTGGACCTTGCCACAAAGGAGGGGGAGTACCTGGTCTTGCTGGGCCCGTCGGGCTGCGGCAAGACCACGCTCCTTCGCACCATCGCGGGTCTGGAGCACCCGACCGCGGGCGATGTGGTCATCGACGACCAGATCGTCACGGCCCTTCCGCCCCGGGCCCGCAAGGTTGCCATGGTTTTCCAGAGCTACGCGCTGTACCCCCATAAATCAGTCCACGCGAATATCGTCTTTCCGTTGCGGGCGGCCAAGATGCCGCCGGAGGAACGGGAGCGCAAGGCGAGTTGGGCGGCGGAGCTGCTGGGCATCCATCATCTGATGGCACGCAAGCCGCGGCAGCTCTCCGGCGGTGAGCGGCAGCGGGTGGCGCTGGCCCGGGCGCTGGTGCGCGAGCCGCAGGTCTTCCTGCTCGACGAGCCGCTGTCCAATCTGGACGCCAAGCTGCGGGCGAGCGCCCGCGACGAGCTCAAGCGGTTCCAGCAGGAGGTGGGCACGACCACCATCTATGTGACGCACGACCAGGTGGAGGCGATGGGGCTGGGCGACCGGATCGTGGTGCTCAGCCACGGCAAGGTCCGGCAGATCGGCAAACCCCATGAGGTGTATGACGATCCGGCCGACACGTTCGTCGCCACCTTCATCGGCTCCCCGCCGATGAACCTTGTCACCCGCGGCGACCAGCTCGTCGGCTTCCGCCCCGAGCACCTGATGCCGGCCGCGGCGGTCATCAAGGACGCCCAGCCGATGAAGCTCAACGTCGAGCGGTTGGAGTACCTGTCCGGCGACCGGCACGTCTACGGCACGCTCACCGGCATCGGCGAACCCACGCGAGTCATCGCCAGGCTGCCCGCCACGGTCACCGAACCCATCGCCGCGGGGATGGACTACGACTTCGCGGTGAGCCGGGAGAGGCTGCGTTTCTTCGACGCCGCAACGGGTCTGCGCACCACCGACGGTGAGTCATGACCGGCGTGCGACGCATTGCGGACCGCGAGGGTACCCTCGCATGGCTTTTCTTGATGCCAAGCGTGGTTTACATCATCGCCCTCGTCGGCCTCCCCTTCATCCTCGCCGTCGGCTTCGCACTCTCCGATGTCACCACGGGCGATCCCAGCTTCGACTTCGTCGGTGTGCGCAACTTCGATGCCATCTTCGACGATCCCGTCTTCTGGCGCTCGCTGGGCAACACCTTCATGTTCACCGGGATCTCGATGGTCTTCATCGTGATCTTCGGGAAGGTGCTGGCGAACATCCTCGTCGCCGACTTCAAGGGCAAGTGGTTCGTCCGCTTCCTGATTCTGCTGCCCTGGACCACTCCGGTCACGCTCGGGGCGATCTCGTGGCTCTGGCTGCTGGACTCGATTTTCTCGCCCATCGACTGGCTGCTGCGCCAGGTCGGCCTGCTCGGCGAGCAGGGCTCACTGCTGGGCAATGGGTCCAACATGTACTGGCTGGGTGAGCCGGGGCTGGCCATGGGTTCGGTCATCGCCGTTCATGTCTGGCGGCTGACCCCGCTCGCCGCGGTCATCATGATGGCCGGGCTGGTGGCGATCCCGCGCGACCTGGAGGAGGCGGCGCGCGTCGATGGCGCCGGCTACTGGCGGCGCATGTTCGAGGTCACCATCCCGCTCACGCTCCCGGTCATCGCGGTCTCGGCGCTGTTCGGGGCCATCTTCACCTTCACCGACATGGCCGTGGTCGATGTGCTCACCAACGGCGGGCCCAACAACGCCACGCAGGTGCTCACCAGCTGGGCGTTCTTCCGGGGCATCGACGGTGGTGACGTCGGGCAGGGCGCGGCGGTGGCGTTGTTCCTGTTCCCGCTGCTGCTGGCCGCCGCGATCGCGATCCTGCGCGCCGTGCGCAAGCTGGAGGTGCGCTGATGTACGTGTTGCGCCGCATCGGGGTCTATGCGCTCGCGATCGGGGCCGCGTTCTTCTGCGCAGCACCGTTTCTGTGGAGCATGATCACCGCGTTCAAACAGAACCGCGACCTTTACAACCCCATCAACAACCCGTTTGTCTTCAACCGCCCCGCCACCTCCGACCACATCATCTATCTGTTCACCAAGGCGGCGTTCGGCACCTTCGCCTGGAACACTTTGTGGGTCGGCATTCTGGTGGTCGTCATCACGCTTGCCCTGAGCCTTCCGGCGGCCTACGCACTGGCACGGCTTGACCGGCCCTGGGCGGGCTGGTTCGGGATTACGATTTTTCTTGTTTATCTCGTACCCCCAAGCCTGCTCTTCCTTTCGCTATCTCGGATAGTCGTGGGTTTGGGGCTGCAGGACAACACTTGGTCGCTCGTGCTCATCTATCCCACCATCACCATCCCGGTGTCGATCTGGCTCCTGATCGGGTTCCTCAAGGCGGTGCCGCGCGACATCGAGGAGCAGGCGATGGTGGACGGCTACAGCCGCCTGGGCGCGTTCTGGCGAGCCGTTGTCCCGCTTACCTTCCCGGGCATCGTGGCGGTCATAGTCTTCGCTTTCACCTTGACCGCCAGCGAGTTCATCTACGCCCTGTCGTTCGTCTCGCCGTCGACCGAGAAGGTCATCTCCACCGGCGTGCCGACCGAGCTGGTGCGCGGCGACGTCTTCTTCTGGCAGTCGCTTCAGGCCGCGACCGTGATGGTGGCGTTGCCGTTGGCGTTCGTCTTCAACCTGTTCCTGGACAAGTTCATCGCCGGCTTCACCCAGGGGGCGGTCAAGGGCTGACTCAGCTTTGCGCTCGCTGCCGCGCTTGAGCTTACGTAGAAACGTACGCTACGATCTGCGCATGACACGGACATCTATCGCCTTGAGAGACAGTGTCCTGGCCGAGGCCAAGGCGGCGGCCCAGGCCGAGGAGAAGAGCCTCATGGAGTGGATGGCCGGCGTCATCGAGGATCATCTGTTCCGGTTGCGGTTGATCCGGCACGGGCATTGGCAGCAGTCGCGGCCCGATCTGTTCGGTCCCGAGGCGTCGGTCGCCAACGCCGACATTGCCCGCCGCCTTGCCGGTGGCATGTGAAGCGACTGCGGTGCGGGCAGGTCTGGCAACTGGCTGACGAACAAGGACCGCTGGGGGCGGTCCTTGTTCTGTCCGGCAATGCGTATAACGAGCTGCCGGGCCCGACCGTCCTGATCGTGCGCCTGCTGGACGCCGAGCAGGCCGACCCGGCCTCGATCACCGTGCGTCTGGGCGACGACCATGCGGCGGTGCTGGACTGGGTGACCTATGCCCACAAAGGACTGTTCGGCGAGCTGCTCTACGAGGTGGAGGAGCAAAAGCTGTCCGACGTCCGCAACATGTTGTTCAGGCTGCTGGCGACCAGTTGAACGAGAGCATGACGTTGTCGTCCTCGCTCGTCGCCCCGCCCGCACGATAGGCCTTGAGCGCGGCGTGGTTGTCGCGGTCCGTCAGCACCCACATGCCGTAGCAACCCCGTTGCCGCGCAAGCTCTCCGAGAGCATTCACCAGTGCGCGCCCGATGCCCCGGTTGCGGTAGCCGTCGTCCACGCCGAGTTCGTAGAGGAACATCTCGGTGCCCTTGTCCGGGTGGGTCATCTCGACCCCACTGACGAACCCGACCGCCCTGTCCTCCACATGGGCGAGCAGCAGGTGATGTCCGGGGTCAGCCAAGAAGCGTTGCGCCCACTCGGGTTTGGCGTCATTGTCGAACAGGTGTGAGGCGGCGACCACCTCGTCAACGGTGGCCGCCCGCCGGATATCTGGCTGTGTCACCCGTCCATAGCACCTCAAGATCACGCAATTTGCCTGGCATTAACCCGCGGCACACGCCTTGGGAGCGCAACTTGCCTGGCAAATTGCGGGATCTTGAAGCTAGTCCTCGAGATCGTGGGCGATATCCTCCGCGGGGCGCCACAACTTCCGGACGGCCTCCAGGTCGAGGTCGTGGCCCTCGGCCCAGAGCTTGGCCGCCAGGTGCAGCGCGGCGCTGCAGTCGTCGGCGAGCAGCTCGTCCCGGCTCAGCGGCAGCGTCGGGAGGACCTCGCTGGCGCGGGAGCGCACACTGCGGTGGCGGCGGGCGAACGAGGTCAGCGTCTGTCCCGGCCCGATCTCCAGCATCAGCAGGTCGCCGCTGGACAGCATCCTGTCCAAGGCGGGTCCGAAGTAGACGGTGTCCACCACTTGCCACGCCCAGAACTCGGGACGCACCGAGTCCTTCTCCGTCATGATTTCGGCGGTGTATCCGGAGTAGACGGTCTGGTTGGGCGCGTTGAGCGTTATTCCCGCCAGCTGCCTCTCCGCGGCGACCGCCGCCGGAGCCATTGCCGGACAATGGAAGGGACTTGTGGCCGGTACCACAGCAATAATGAAATCGTCCGTGCGCAGCATGTTTTCCACCTGGTGCAGCTCGTCATCGGGGCCGGCGAGCATTATCTGCCGCGAGGCGTTGACCGCCGCGATCGCCACCTTGCCGATGAGATAGGGGCGCAGCTGGTCCTCGGTGGCGGCGACCGCGAGCATGCCGCCCGGCGGGATCTCCACGGCCCGCCGGACCCGTTCCATCTGCGAGGCGACCGCGTCCTCGAGACTGAACACTCCGGCCAGCGTCGCGGCGACAAGCTCACCCGCGCTGTGGCCCAGCAGCGCCACCGGGGTCACGCCCCAGCTCTGCACCATCTTGGCCAGCGCGTAGTCCACCGCGAACAGCAAGGGCTGCGCTCGCCGGACGTCGTCGATGTCGATGTGCGAGGTCTGGCCGAGCCAGTCGGAGCGCATCTCGCCGGCCTCCGGGCCGATGATGGAGAAGATATCGTCCATGGTGGATGTGAAGACCGGATCGGTGCCGTAGAGCGCGGTGCCCATCCCGGCGTACTGGGAACCCTGTCCGGGCAACAGGAAGGCTATCGGCCGGGGCGCCTTCCCCGACGGCGTGCGTGTCCACAAACGAGGGTCGCCAGCTGCGGTCATGGGTCCAGGTTCGTGGCCGGGCCTTGAGGACTACCCGAACGCTCCTCGAGGGTGCGGCGCGAGGATCGTCCGCGTGAGAGTGGAGAAGGATGTTTTCGTGCGGGGCAACGGGGTGAGGCTTCCGTCCACACTCCGGGTCGCCGACGCCATCGCCTCCGGCGAGTGCCAGCCGCGGCTGGTGAGGCGCACGGAGGTCGAGTCGGTC
>Ga0075418_10000367_pt1 | contig 46326 bp, 40 predicted proteins | sample SoiMetdeltSBSDD2_FD_81776 | JGI IMG/M metagenome (GOLD analysis project Ga0075418, IMG submission 81776) | Bulk soil microbial communities from a Populus tree surrounding site in Tennessee, USA - Soil MetaG P. deltoides SBSDD2 | ecosystem: Environmental > Terrestrial > Soil > Tree plantation...
ATCGTTCTGACGCTCGACGATCCGAAACTCTGGGACCACGCCTGGCTCTACATCGTCGAGCCCGGCAACATGCGGCTACGGGACGACGAAGTGGGGATCCTGCGCGAGTTTCTGCTGCGCGGCGGGACGCTCACGCTCGACGATTTTCATGGTCCCTACGAGTGGGACAACTTCGCCAAGGAAATGCGGCGGGTTTTTCCAGACCGCGAGATCGTCGACCTCGAGCCACCGCACCCGATCTATTCGTCGTTCTACGCGATCAACGCCTATCCGCAGACGCCCGGCCTTGGTTCGTTCTTCGCCGGGCGCACATGGGAAAAGGGCGGGTTCGTCGCGCGTCTGCGCGCGATTCTCGACGACCGTGGCCGGCCGATGGTGCTCGCCAACTGGAACACTGACATGGGCGATGGCGTCGAATGGTCCAACGCGGAGGAGTACCCCGGCTACCTGAAGTACACCGCCGACGCCTACCGCATGTTCATCAACGAAATCATCTACTCGCTGACCCATTGAGTACCGCCATCTCGAACTTCGCCGAACGCGTCCAGGAAGGGCGCGAACAGATCCTGACCGAGCTTCGCAAGGTGATCGTCGGGCAGGACGAAGTGGTGGACCAGGTCCTCGTTGCCTTGTTCACGGGAGGCCACTGCCTGATCACGGGCGTGCCCGGGCTGGCGAAGACGCTGCTGATCAAGACGCTGGCGGCGATTCTCGACCTTCGCTTCAAGCGTATCCAGTTCACCCCGGATCTGATGCCGTCGGACATCACCGGCACAGAGGTGCTCGACGAACAGCACGGCGCGCGCATGCTGCGGTTCGTGCCGGGGCCGATCTTTGCGCAGATCATCCTCGCCGACGAGATCAACCGCACGCCGCCGAAGACGCAGGCCGCCCTGCTCGAGGCGATGCAGGAGTACCACGTTACCGCGGCCGGGAAGACCTACCAGCTCGAGCGCCCCTTTTTTGTGCTCGCCACTCAGAACCCGATCGAGCTCGAAGGCACGTATCCGCTGCCCGAAGCACAGCTCGATCGGTTCATGTTCAACATCCTCGTGACCTACCTGCCGGAAGACCACGAGGTGCGCGTGGTGACCGAGACCACGGGCGCCGAGACCGTCGCGACCAGGAAGGTGATGGGCGGGAGCGACATCCTCGAGTTCCAGCAGGTCGTCCGCCAGGTCATCGTCAGCGACGAGATCGCGCGATACGCCGTGCGCCTGGCGGCCTCGTCGCGGCCGGGGATGCCGGGAACTCCCGAGCTCGTGGACAAGTACGTGAAGTGGGGCGCCGGCCTGCGCGCGTCGCAGGCGATGATTCTCGGCGGCAAGGCGAGAGCGCTGATTCACGGGCGGCACCACGTGTCGATCAAGGACATCCAGGCGCTGGCCGCTCCGATCATGCGCCACCGGATCGTCACCAATTTCTACGCTGAATCGGAACACCTGAACCCCGACGCGATCGTGGCGCGGCTGCTCGAATCGGTGCGGGTGCCGACGAGCGGGTTGTCGGTATGAACGCGCGGGCAGCAGGAGCGCGGCCGAGCGAACTGCGGTTCCTCGATCCCGCGGTCCTGGCGCGCCTGGGCACGCTCGAGCTGAAGGCGCGCGCGGTCGTCGAAGGCCTCCTGTCGGGCCTCCACCGCAGCCCGTTCAAGGGCTTCAGTGTCGAGTTCGCCGAATACCGTCAGTACCTGCCCGGCGACGACCTCGCCGCCATCGACTGGAAGGTCTACGCGCGGACCGACCGCCACTACGTCAAGAAGTTCGAGGAAGAGACCAACGTCGACTGCCACCTGCTCCTCGACGTCAGCGCGTCGATGGGCTACGGGTCCCGCGGCATCACCAAGCTCGAGTACGGCGCGCTGCTGGCGTCGTCGCTCGCGTTTCTCATGAACCGCCAGCGCGACGCGGTCGGGCTCACGACGTTTGACGACGCGATTGTGACGATGGTGCCGCCGAGCGCGCGGGGGAGTCACCTGCGGTCCATCCTGGTGACGCTCGATCGGACGACGCTGGGCCATCGGACTGACGTGTCGAAGCCGCTGCACGTGCTCGCCGACGGCATCAGCAAACGCGGCCTCGTCGTCTTCATCTCGGATCTGCTCGACGAACCCGATCGCGTGGTGGACGGCCTCCGCCATTTCCGCTTCCGCGGCAGCGAAGTCATCGTCTTTCACCTGATCGATCCCGCCGAGCTGACGTTCCCGTTCGACCGCGCCGCCCGTTTTCGCGATGTCGAGCTGGGCGACGAGGTCATGGCCGTGCCCTCTGTCGTCCGGCAGGAGTATCTGGATGCTCTCAATGCCGCGGTGGAGCGCTACAAGCGTGAGCTCGGCTCCGAGGGCATCGATTACCGGCTGATCGACACCTCAACGCCGCTCGAGTTTGCGCTGATCTCCTATCTTTCGACCCGCGGGAGGCGGCGGTAATGCCAGCGTTTCTGTCGCCGCTTTTTCTGGTCGGTGTTGCCGCGGCTGCGATTCCGATCGCGATCCATCTGTTCTACAGGCGCACAGAGCCGGTGATTGACTTTGCCGCGATGCGGTACCTGCGGCGCGCCCCGGTCGAGCATTCGCGGCGGCGCCGGCTGCGCGAGCTCGTGCTGCTGGCGCTGCGGGTGACGGCGCTGGTGCTGCTCGCGCTGGCATTCGCCCGCCCCTATTTGTCCGACTCCGTGGCGGCGCAGAGCGGGGCGGCGACGCTGGTGATGGTCGACACGTCGGTCAGCCTTTCGGCGCCGGGCCGATTCGAAGCCGCGCGCGAGCGCGCACGTCGCGCCATCGTGGACGCGCCCGCGACGCACGCCGTCGGGCTCGTGGCATTCGCGCAGGCGGCGGACGTGATTACCCCGGTGTCTCAGGATCGCGCCGGCGCGCTGGCGGCGCTTGCCCAGTTGACGCCGGGGGCTGGCGCAACCCGCTACCGCGCGGCCCTGCAGGGAGCGGCTGACGCCTTCAACGGACGATCGGGCCGCATCGTCATCGTCACCGACCTGCAGCAGAGTGGATGGGACGCGGCAAGCGACGGGAGCATCCCGGACGCGATCACCGTCGAAGTGGAGGACATCGGCGCTCCCGACACGAACCTGGCGGTGACGTCGCTGCGCGTCGAGGGCGCCGACGCCGTGGCGGTCGTCCAGAACTACTCGGCGCGGCCGGCGACGGACCAGGTGATTTTCGCTGTGGATGCGCGACGGATTGGCGCGGTGCCCGTGACGCTGGCCGCGGGGGCGAGCGTTGAAGCGCGGGTTGCGCTCGGCGGTGTCGCCGCCGGCGGCCTGTCGGCGTCGATTACGGATCGGGACGGCTACAGCGCCGACAACACACGTTACGCCATTCTCGACGAGTCCGCGGGTACCGTGTCCGTGTTCGCGATCACGCCGACCGGGCATCCGTCCGAGGCGCTCTACCTCGAGCGCGCGCTTGCCGTGGCCGAAGGGACGAGAGGATTCCGGTTCCGGTCGCTGGGGGGCGGCGCGTTTTCGGCGCTCGATCCGGCCGCGCTCGAACCGGTGGGGGTGATCGCTGTGCTTGCGACGCGCGGCGTCGTACAGCGCGGCCGCGAGCGGCTCGCGGAATTCGTTCGTGGCGGCGGGGGACTGCTCGTCGCCGCGGGGCCAGACGTCGACCCGGCCATCCTGAAGGAGGCTCTCGTTGTTTTTATCAATATACGACGACCACCGAGAGTGCCCGAGCCGTTGTCGTTCGCGCCGGATGACAGCCGCCACCCGGTGTTCCGGGTGTTCGGCGGCGCGGGGACACTGGGCAATGTCGGGTTTTCGCGGGCCGTCCGGATCGCTGCTCCCGCCACCGCCAGCATCATCGCCCACTACTCAGACGGGAGTCCCGCTCTTGTGGAAGAACGAACCGCCGGCGGCCGCGTGCTCGTGTTCGCCTCAGACTTGAATTACCGCTGGAACGATTTTCCACTCCAGCCGGCGTTCGTGCCGTTCATCCACGAGACGGTGCGATATCTGGCGTCGCCGCGTACCTCGCGGACCGACTACCTCGTGGGCGATCTGCAGTCAGCCACGACGCCAGGGGTCGTCGAAATGCAGGGGCGACATATCGCGGTGAATCCGGATCCACGCGAGTCGGATCCGGCGCGGATGACCGCGGCGATCTTCCAGGCCGGGATATCGCGGCTGAATGCCGCCGCGGCACAGCACGAACTGACCGCTGCGCAGCAGCAGGAAGATCGCCAGTTTCTGTGGTGGTATGGGTTGCTGCTCATGGTGGTCAGTCTTGCCGCGGAAGGCATCATCGGGCGGAGGCTGGGATGATTGCGGCGCTGCTGAAGCAGGTCCGGAACCGCTGGCGGCTGCTCATGGTGCTGCGCGCCGCTACGTTCGCGGCCGCCGCGTCAGCGCTCGTCCTTGGCCTGGCACTGGCCACCGATCGCCTCCTCGATCCACAGGGCGCTGCGCTGGTTGCGTTGTGGACGCTGGCTCTCGGGGTCGCAGCGGCCTGTCTCGCCATCGTCGTGCCATCGATGCGCCGCGTCCCGCGCGATGCCCAGCTCGCCAGGTTCATCGAGGAACGCTGCCCCGAACTCGATGACGTGCTGGCGACGGCGATCGACGGCGACATCAATGGGTCGCACCCGATGGCCGCCGTCGTGACTCGCGACGCCGAGCGCCGCATCCAGGAGCTCGATCGCGACCATCTCTTCGGCTGCTTCGGCCTGCGGAAGGCGGCGTTGCGTGCGAGTGCCGCCGTCCTCGCGGTTGGGCTAATCGCCGCGTTCTCGGCTCCGCGGGCCGCCGATGCGATTCGGCTTGCCGCAATCTATCTGTTTCCCGAAAGGCTGGCGCTCGAAGTAGCCCCTGGCAGCGTGAAGGTGCGTGCCGGCGACTCGCTGCGCGTCGCAGCGCGGATCTCCGGATCGAATGCCATCGTGCCGGTCCTCCGGACGGGCGACGGCACCGAAGCACTGATGGAGCGCGGGCCGGACGGTTTTACCTTTGCGTTCGAACGTGTCGAAGAGGATTTCCATTACGCTGTCGCCGCCGCCGGGGCGGTGTCGCCCGAATACAGCGTGACCGTCATCCGGCCGCCGCGCGTCGATCGCATCGACCTTCATTACGACTACCCGGCAGCATTCCGGATGGCGCCGCGCGAGGAAGAAGACGGCGGCGACATCTACGGTCCGGCGGGCACGCGCGTTCGCGTCACCGTGCATGTCGACAAGCCGGTTACCAGTGCTGCGCTCAACATCACCGGCGGCTCCCCGGTGACGCTGGCGCCGGCTGGCAACGCGCTCCAAGGTCTGCTCGTGATTGGCGAAGACGGCTCCTACCGGGTGGCGCTCGCCGACGCCGACGGCCTGAGCAATCCCGGTGACACTGAATACTTCATCCGTACGCTTCAGGATCGTCCCCCCGACGTCCGCATCGTCCGTCCCGCCAGCGATCGCCAGGTGACGCCGGTCGAGGAAGTGGCGATCGAGGCAAAGGCGGACGACGACTTCGGCGTCGCCGCGCTCGACCTTGTCTACACGATTGGCTCAGGCGCCGAGAAGGTCGTGCCCTTCGAGCGCGACGGCGAACCGACGGCAGTCTCGGGCCGCCGCACGGTCTATCTCGAGGACCTGCCGGTGAAGCCGGGCGACTTCGTCGCGTATTACGCACGTGCGCGCGACGTCAGCCGCGGCAAACGATCCACGGAGGCCCGCAGCGATATCTTCTTCCTGGAAGTCACGCCGTTCGAAGAAGAGTTCGTCGCGGCGCAGAGCCAGGGCAGCGGCTCGGGAGGCGATTCGGGCGCTCTCGAGGATCTGATCCAGCAGCAGAAAGACATCGTTACCGCGACGTGGAACCTCGACCGGCGCAGCCGTCAGGCCGGGGGGCGGTCTGACGACGACATTCGCGCTGTCGCCAAGGTGCAGCGGGAGCTGCGCACGCAGACGATGACAACGCTCGCGCAAATGCGCAGGTCTGCCGACCTGAGGCGCCGCAACACGATTGGCGGCCGCGGCACGGCAGCGGGTCCTGACCTGATGGTTGAGGCGATCGCGCGGGCGGTCGAAGCGATGGAGCGCGCGCGGCAGCAGCTCGACGCCCTTCGCACGGCCGATGCGCTGCCGCAGGAAATGAACGCCCTCAACGAGCTTCTCCGCGCCCAGGCCGAAGTGCGGCGCCGCGAGGTCCAGCAGCAGGCGAACGGCCAGGGCGGCCGCGGAAACAACCGCCAGCAGCAGGACATTTCATCGCTCTTCGACCGCGAGCTCGCGCGCCAGCAGCAGACCAACTACGAGACGCCGGGCCGTCCCGAAACACGCGACGAGGCACCGAAGGAAGACGATGCTCTCGAGAAGATCCAGGAGCTCGCGCGCCGGCAGGATGCGCTCAACAAGAGTCAACAGGAGCTGGCGAAAAACCGCGAGGCGACGACCGCGGAGGAGCTGAAGCGGCAGCTTGAACGTCTGACCCGCGAGCAGAGCGAGCTGCGGCGGGAGGCAGAGGAACTGGCGCGGCAGCTTCAGCAGGGCCAGCAGGGAAGCCAGTCGAACCAGGGGCGGCAGAGCGGCCCCCAGAGCCAGAGTCAACAGAGTGGCCAGGGCCAACAGAGCGGTCAGGGTCAGCAGGCCCAGGGCCAGCAAAGCGGCCAGGGCCGCGGGCAGGGCCAGGGCCGGCAGGGCGGTCAGGCAGGAGAAGGCGCGCAAGGTGAGCGTCAGCAGGCGAGCCGCGAGCTCCAGCAGATTTCCGAGGACATGCAGGGCGCCGCCAGCGAGTTGCGCCGCGACAATCCTGGCGAAGCGAGCGCTCGCGGCAGCCGCGCCGCGGAACGGCTCCGGGATCTCGAGCAGCGCATGCGCAGCGCGCAACCGGACGATCGCCGCCGGGCGCTTGGCGAGCTGCAGCTCGAATCGAGGCAGTTGGCAGATGCGCAGCGCCGTCTCGGCAGCGACGCGGCTGCCGGGCGTGGCGCCGAAGCCGCCGATCGGTCGCGCCGGCAGGCTGCGGAACAGGAGCGTCTTGCGGATCGCGCCGAACGTCTCGAAGATGCAGTGCGCCAGCTGGCCGGCGCGTCACGGGGCGCCGATGCGCGCGAGCAGAACGCGCTGAACGAAGCCGTCAGGGAAGTCGACCAGCAGCGACCCTCGCAGCAGATGCGAAACGCCGCGCGCGCCGGACAGTCGTCCGCCGCAGGCGGGCGCCAGGGCACCGCGCCGGCAGCCGGAGGCGGTCAGCCAGCGCCGGTAGCCGGAGGCCTTCAGGCCTCCGGAGAGCAGATCGCGCGGGCCCTCGACCGCATCGGCGATCGCCTTGCCGCCGCAGGCGGGCAGAGCGCGGATTCGGAGCGGCTCACCGGGGAGCTGTCACGAATCCGCCAGCTTCGCGAAGAGCTCGCGCAACTCGATCGGCAGATCGCGGATCTGCGCGAACAGGCCGGAGAGCGCGGTGGCACCGGCCGCGGTCGCGGGAATGAGCCTGCCGGGCCCGGTTCCCAGAGCGGCGGCGTACAGAACGGCGACGCACAGGCGCCCTGGCAGACCGCGCGGGAGCTGCTGAACGACCTGCAGCGGGAAAACCGCCTGGAAAGCCTCGCGCGCGAAAGCGACGGCTTCAATCCTGGCCGGTCCGCGCCAGGTACCGAAGCCTGGAAGCAGGACTTCGCGAAGTGGGACGAGCTGAAGGTGCAGGTGGCCGCCGCGCTCGAGCGCGCCGAGCGGACCACCGCCGATCAGCTGCGCGACCAGCAGGCAAACGATCGTTTGAATGCCGGCGCGACACAGGCAGCGCCTGAGGCCTACCGCCGGCTGGTCGAGAAGTATTACCGCGCGCTGGCTAAATAGCATGCAATTCGCCATCGCGCTTCCCTGGTGGACGCTTCTTCTCATCGCGGCTGCGGTGTGCGCGGTCGCATGGGCCTGCTATGCCGGCGCCATCGTCGGACTACCGCGGCGGCAGCGTGCCGTCCTTGTCGCCCTGCGCGCGCTGACGCTGCTGCTCCTCGTCGCCTGCCTGCTGCGACCGGTTCGCGTGATGCCGCCGGATTCCACCTCAGACGTCGTCGTGCCGGTGCTCGTCGACGTGTCCCGCAGCATGGGCCTTGCCGACATGTACGGGCGCACGCGCATCGACGCAGCCCGGGAGATGTTGGAGCGGCAGGTGCGTCCCGCTCTTGCCCGCCGCTTCGTCCCGGAAGTGTGGACGTTCGGCGACACGCTTGAACAGGCTGACGGCGCGTTACTTGTACCGACCGCCGCCCGCAGCGACCTGTCCGGTGCACTGCGCGCGCTGCGCGACCGCTACCGCGACCGCAAGGTTGCGGCGGTCGTCGTCATGTCCGACGGCGGCGACACGGGCGCGCAGGACGCCGCCGCCTCGCTCGATGCCGGCGCAGCCCCGGTTTATGCAATTGGCATTGGCGCGCCGCGGGTCGCCTCCGATCTCGAGGTGCTCGATGTTTCGGCCGGCGAAATGGCGGTCACCGATTCGTCCGTCGACATCAGCGTGGCCGCGGTGAACCGTGGGGGCGCCGGCGCCTTCGACGTGCGCGTCCTCGAGAATGGGCGCCCCATCGATCTTCGCCGCGTCGTCCCGGCCGCCGACGGTGGTCCGGTGCGCGCGGTGTTCACGGTCGCGCCATCCAGGGATGCGGCGACGCTCTACACAGTCGAGATCCCTTCCGCGGCGGGTGAGCGCGTGCTCGAGAACAACCGCCGGTCCGTGCTGGTGGAGCCGGCCGGCCGGCGTCGCGCAGTGCTCATGATCGAGGGCGCCCCCGGCTTCGAGCATTCGTTCATCAAGCGCGCACTTGCCGCCGACCCCGGTCTCGAAGTCGATTCGGTGGTGCGGAAAGGACGCGACGCGACCGGCGCGGCGACCTACTTCGTGCAGGCATCAGAAGCGCGAGCGCCCCGCCTCGCGGCGGGGTTCCCTCAGGAGCGCGAGGCGCTGTACGCATACGACGCGCTGGTAATGGCCAACGTCGAGGCGGATGCGTTGTCGCGGCCGCAGCTCCAGATGATTGCGGACTTCGTGGACATCCGCGGGGGCGGCCTGCTCGTCCTCGGGGCGAAGTCGTTCGTCCAGCAGGGGTTCGCCGGCACGCCGCTCGAGAGCGTGCTTCCCCTGCGCCTCACCGACCGCGGCGGCGGCGTCGTGCGCGTCTCGGCGCGGCAGGACACTCGATATGCCGTCACGCTGACACCCGACGGCGCATCGCATCCCGTCATGCGGCTTGGCGCTGGTGCGGGGGCCGATCGGTGGTCGTCGCTGCCGCCGCTGTCCGGGGCAGCGTCGCTCGGCATGCTGCGCCCCGGCGCGCAGGCGCTCGCCCTCGTGCGGACGCCCGATGGCGCACGCCCGCTGGTTGCGGTTCAGCGCTACGGACAGGGACGTTCGATGGTCTTCACCGGAGAGGCGTCGTGGCGGTGGCGTATGCAGATGCCGTCCGAGGACCGCACCTACGAGCTGTTCTGGCGGCAGGCCGTCCGCTGGCTCGGCGCCGGCGCCCCGGACCGCGTGTCGATCGCCGCCCCCGCGGGCCTTGTCCCCGGCAACACGGCCGCGCTCAGTGTCGACGTGCGCGGCGACGCCTTCGCACCGGTCACCGACGCGCAGGTTGCGTTGAAGGTCACGCTTCCGGGGGGAGCAGTCCGCGAACTCCGGGCCGCCGCGTCGGACCCGCAGTCGGGACGCTATTCGTCCGACATGCGTTTCGACGAACCTGGCGTGTACCGCGTGAGCGCCTCGGTCCGGGGGGGCGACACCCGTGCCCGGAATGCCGATCGCTGGGTACTGGTCGGCGGCGCGGACCTCGAGATGGCCGATCCCCGCCTCAACGCGCAGGTGCTGCAGCGGATCGCCACCGCGAGCGGCGGTCAGTACCTGGCGGCCGATCAGACGTCCGAGCTGGCCGCGTTTCTCACGTCAGTTGAGCCGGAGGCATCTGCGCCGCAGCTTCAGGAACTCTGGCACAACATCTGGATCTTCTTCGCGGTGATGACGCTGCTGGGTGCGGAGTGGGTCATGCGACGGCGCTGGGGGCTGCGGTGAAGTCGTTGCCTCAACTCCCAACTCACAAGGCCCAAATCCCAATGACCATCGGAACGCGGACTCTTTGGGCGTTGGGCGTTGGGCTTTGGGTTTTGATCGCTAGTCCGGTGGCGGCAGCGGAACGCTATGGCCTGGTGATTTCCGGCGTATCGGGTGGAGAAAAGTACGCTGCACAGCAGAAGAAATGGCGCGAAGAGATCGCGACGTTTCTCACCGCCGGTCTCGCCGTCCCCGACGCCAATCTCGTCGTCCTCGACGAAGAGCATGACACAAGCTCGACGCCGACTGCCGAGAACATCCGCCGCGTGCTGGGCGATCTCCGCCGGCGCATCACCGGCAGCGACACGCTGCTTCTCGTGCTGCTGGGCCACGGCACCTACGACGGGATCGACGCGAAGTTCAATCTGGTTGGACCGGATCTGAGCGCGGCGGAATGGAAGGACGCGCTCGACGGCGTTGCCGGACGCCTCGTCATCGTCAACACCACGGAGGCAAGCTTTCCATTTCTCGAGCAGCTCTCGGCGAGCGGAAGGGTGGTCATCACCGCCACCGACTCCGCGGCGCAGCGCTTTGCGACCGTCTTTCCGGAATACTTCATCCGCTCCCTGGTCGATGGGTCGAGCGACTTCGACAAGAACGGACGCGTGTCAATCCTCGAGGCGTTCAATGCTGCGAGCGCCGCTGTGAAGCAGCACTACGAGCAGCGCGGCCAGCTCTCCACCGAGCGGCCGCTCATCGATGATGACGGCGACGGAACGGGACGGGAGGCTGGCGCGCCAGGGGCAGACGGGACGCTTGCCGGGACCGTGTATCTCGATCCCGAGCCCGGCGCACAGCGGAGCGGCGATGCCGAGGTGGCGGCGCTGGAGCGCCAGCGCCTGCTTCTGGAAGCGCGCCTGCAGGCCTTGAGAGAACGCAAGTCGTCGATGTCCGATCCCGAGTACCAGGCTGAGCTCGAAAAGATCCTGGTCGAACTGGCCACCATCGCGCAGCAGATTCGCCAGCGCTCCTAAGCGCGCACTTCTCCCGCCTCCAGCCACTCGAACGCAGTATCCAGCCTGGTGACGGCCAGCATTCGCGCGACGCGCGGCGAGGCCGCCGACAGCGTCAGGCGGCCGCCGGCGAAGTCCACGGTCTTCATCGCCATGGCAAGTTCGCCAAGCCCGCGCGCGTCGATGTGCGTGAGACCGGACAGGTCGACAACAATGTCGAGGTGACCGGTTTTGATCAGGGCATCGATCGTGTTGCGCAGGGGAACGAGCTCGTGCTCGTCCGCGCCGACGATAAGCCGGCCGGTCAGATGAATCACACGTATGGCACCCGCCGACCGAAGCGAAATGTCCATGATGACTAGATCAACGACGCTCCCGGGCTCCCGGAACAGTTTGGCGCCGTCATCGATTTGACGGCGGCATATAATCCCGCCCAATCAATGATTTGCAGACACTGTGGAACGGAAATCGCCGATAAGGCGCTGATTTGCTACCGCTGCGGGAATGCGACGACCGAGCCGCGGATCAAGCCGCCGGCGGACGGTCCGTTGTTTGACCGTCCGCGGCGCTCACGGCCGCCAATGGCCGCCATTGTGATCGGGATAATCCTCGTCCTGCTCGCGCTGCTCTACGTCTTCGGGACGCCCTGAACCTGGCACGCCGAAGCCACAGGCGAAGGCGGCTTACTCGCGCTCCTTTACGCCTTCGGAGATGTGCTGGAGCGTATCGCCGATCCGTCCGTCCTTGCCTTCCTTCACCGCCAGGTCGCCGATCGACACGATGCCCACGAGACGATCGTTCTCGACGACCGGCAATCGACGGATCTGGTGGTCGCTCATCAACTGGGCCGCTTCACGCGTCGACATGTCCGGGGTTGCCGACACGAGGCTTCCGGTGACGATGTCGCGGATCGGACGGTCGAGCTGGCCGCCTTCGGCCACGACGCGGACGACGATGTCGCGATCCGTCACGATCCCGATCGCGCGCCCGTTGTCTACCACCGGCACAGCACCTGCGTCCTCGTCGCGCATGATGCACGCAGCGTTCTGAATGCTGTCACTCGGTGAGACAGAGCGGGGATTGGGCGTCATTACTTCGCGGATAATCATGGGCTGCTCCTCCAAAGAGCAATTCAAAGCAAGACACACGCCTCAACCCTTCGAGGCCCAGCCGTATACTCCAGGCGGATGACGTATCGAACGTGGTGGATGGTGATTGGGTCGGTCGTAGCAGCGATCGCCGTGTTCCTGGTCGTGCAGGATCGCGTGACGGCGGGCGGCGCGCGCGAGTACGTGGCGCGTCAGCGCGCTGCAGCCGTGGGGCAGACGCCCGCGGTCACAATCGACGAGGTGATGGTGCCTGCGGTCTCCCGCTCAGTTCGCGCTGGCGCGCTGTGGGGATCGGTGGTGCTTGTAGCCGGCCTGGCCGTCACCTGGCGTTTCAGTGCGGGACGGCCGCCAGGTTCTGGCGCTGGGGATCCAACGCGGAGGTGATGATTCCCCGGCACGCGCCGAAGCCGATCCGTCTGAAGCCGTCACGCTCGCAGTACCCGCGCAGCGTCACCTCGTCGCCGTCGGCCAGGTAACCTCGTTCTTCGCCTCCAGGGAGAATCAGCGGCTGCCGTCCGTTGGCGGTCAGCTCCAGAAGACAACCGCGACTTCCCTCGTCTGGGCCCGACGCGGTGCCGGTACCAAGAATGTCGCCGGGGCGCAGGTTGCAGCCGTTGCTGGTGTGATGCGTCAGCAGCTGCGCGATCGTCCAGTACAGCTCGCGCAGGGAACTGCGGCCGATGCTGACAGGCGCGAGGTTCTGTTCCCTCATGCGCACGGATTGAATCGCGACATCGAGCCGGAGATCGAGGCCGCCGTGGCTGGCGTTCGCGGCCGAGGACAGGTAGGGCAGCGGCGCAGGATCATCCGCCGCGCGCGAGAACGCGGCGCAGCGAAACGGCGCGAGCGCCTCGAGCGTCACCACCCAGGGCGATACCGTGGTGGCAAAGCTCTTGGCCAGGAACGGCCCGAGTGGCTGGTACTCCCAGGCCTGGATGTCGCGGGCCGACCAGTCGTTGAGAAGGCACAGACCGAAAAGGTGGTCTTCGGCCTCGTCGATCGGCACCGGCGTACCCAGTGTGTTGCCGGGACCAACGAAGACGCCCACTTCGAGTTCGTAATCGAGCATCCGCGTCGGACGAAACGCAGGTTCGGGCTGATCGGGTCCTTTGGTCTGCCCCCAGGGGCGCCGTACCGGCGTGCCGCTCGGGATGATGGACGAGGCGCGTCCGTGGTACCCGATCGGCACGTACTTGTAATTCGGGAGCAGGGGATTGTCCGGGCGGAACAGGCGTCCGACCCGCGTCGCGTGGTACATCGAGGCGTAGAAGTCGGTATAGTCGCCCACTCTGGCGGGGACCGCCATCTCGGCGTCCGCCATCGCGATTAACGCGCGTGGTTCCGCCCTGGAGCTGTCGGCACTCAGCAGGCGGATCAGATGCTGGCGCACGATCCGCATAGCTGGAGCGCCGAGCGCCATCAGGTGATTCAACGAGGACGCCGAGAGCGCGGCCTGCAGATCGGCGGGAGCGTCCTGCAGGAGCCCGAGGTCGCTGCACTTCCGCAGATCGAGCACCTGATCGCCGATGGCGACTCCGATGCGATGCGGCTCCGCCACCCCCCGGCTCCCGAACACGCCGAAGGGAAGGTTCTGGACAGGGAACTCCGAGTCAGGTTGATTGGCGGATTCGACCCAGCTCCGGCGCGCCGGATCGTGCGATTCGTCGATCGGCCGGCTCATATCGCGCGCACCAGTCTCAATTCATCGATCGGCTCCCGCAGCGAACAGGACCCGAAGGAGCGGAAGAGCGCCTGGCGCATGGTCCTTAAATCATTCGTCGAAAATCGGCGCCCGCGCCACTCCATCCCCTCGTCATCGAACTCATACGCTTCGGCAAACGACTCGCCCAGCGCCCGCAGCACCTCGTCTTGTGTGGCGCCCATGTTCACCAGGGCTGCGGCGGCGCAGATGTTCAAGAAGCCGTACATCGGCGCGCTCGGGCTGGCCGCCTCGTATGTCAGCGGGTAGCCGCCGGAAACGGCGTGGTGAAGGCCGGCGGTGGCCTTCGCGGCCAGGTCACGGTCACGACACGCGTGAAGAAAGCGAAAGACTGCAGACGCGTGCGGGAACGCGTCAGGCGTAAGACCACCGGTGCGGATCTTCGCGAGGCCCCCGTACGTCGCCACTTCGTCGAGGCGGCTCTCCAGGTCGTGGTCAGGAGGAATTTCGAAGTAGGCCTGGATGTCGTCCGGGACGGCCGCGCAAATCTCTGCCACCAGCTCGGCCGCGACGGGACGGAACTCGAGTGCTGCGATCTGGATGTCTGGATTGCTACTCAGAACGTGTTCAACTGCGGCGGCGGATGGCGTGTTCAGTACCACGCTGACAGGACCAACCCCGGGGTCAAGGTCCGCCAGTCGTTCTGCTGAAACGACGAACATTCCGACGAGCCACCCATCGGCGCTGGCACGGTATCTCTTGTACATCGTCGTCGCGTCGCCGATCGAGAGGCCGGCGGGCGGGAACATCCCCGCGTAGTCCACGGACTCCCGCAGCAGCGCGTCCACCGATCGAAGGGCCATCAGGCTTCCCGGGCTGCGGCCTTGAGCGGCAGGCCCGTCACCGACTTGATCTCGCTCAGCACGATGCTCGTACGAAGGCGGTCGACGCCGCCCACCTTCATGAGGCGCTCGAGGAATCGCTGGAGCTCCTCGTGATTGGCGACGACGAGCTTCAAGAGGCAGTCGAACTCGCCGGTGAGGTGATGGCATTCGAGCACTTCAGGCATGGCGACGACCCCGGCGCGGAACCGCTTCACGGAATCGGCGCGGTGATGCGCCAGCATGACCAGGACGAAGCACAGCAGGTCCAGGCCCACGGCCTCGCGGTTCACGACCGTCACATAACGGTCGATAACGCCCTTTTCCTCGAGACGCCGCAGCCGCTTCTGGACGCCCGGCGGCGACAGCTTGAACTGACGGGCTAGTTCCGCGGTGGAGACGCGGGCGTCCTCCTGGAGCCGCGCCAGCAGGCGCCAGTCCAGGTCATCGAGCTTGGCGGGTTCGCGCATGTTTCACGAGAATACAGGGAATTACGATTAGAAACTATATCTAGATATTTGGAGTCGTTTCGGATCTAATATTGCTTAAATGGTTGCGTTATGCCCATAATGCGCCAGAGATTCGCATATCGGGGGTAAACCCAATGGCTGACTTCTGCCCAATCAGGAAGGTCGACCACATCGAGTTGTACGTCGGTAACGCCAAACAGGCTGCCGCCTTCTACGGCGCGGCATTTGGTTTCGCGACCACCGCCTACCGCGGCCTCGAGACCAAGTACCGGGAGGCCGCCTCCTACGTCCTGGAACAGGGCGACGTCCGTCTGGTTCTCACGACAGCTCTGAGTTCTTCACATCCGATTGCGAAGCACGTTTGCGAACATGGCGACGGCGTCGGCGTGATCGCCTTGAACGTGCCCGACGCGGCGGCGGCGTTCCACGAGACCACCCGCCGTGGCGCGGTACCCGCCATTGAGCCGACCGAGGATCGCGACGGCCAGGGCGTGCTTCGCTATTCCGCCATCCACGCGTACGGTGACACGCTGATCAAGTTCGTCGACCGAGACGACTACGCGGGCCTGTTCGGCCCCGGCTTCCAGCCGCGGACCAGCACGGCGCCCGCAGGCAAGCCGGTCGGCCTCACCGCGATCGATCACATCGTCGGCAACGTCGAGGTCGGCGGCATGGAGCGGTGGGTCGAGTTCTTTGCGAACACCATGGGATTCACCCAGCTCGTGCACTTCGACGACAAGGCCATCTCCACCGAGTATTCCGCGCTGATGTCGAAGGTCATGCAGGACGGCACGGGCCGCGTGAAGTTCCCGATCAACGAACCGGCAACCGGTAAGCGGAAGTCTCAGATCCAGGAATATCTCGAGTACTACGGCGGTCCCGGCGTGCAGCACATCGCCCTGACCACCCACGACATCGTGTCCACAGTCTCCGAGCTGCGCGCTCGAGGCGTCGGGTTCCTCCGCGTCCCGCGCGCCTATTACGAAGATCTGGAGAGCCGCATCGGGCCGATCGAGGAATCAGTCGAGCAGCTGGCTGAACTCGGCATCATGGCCGACCGCGACGATGAGGGATATCTGCTGCAGATTTTTTCTGACACCGTGGAGGACCGGCCGACGCTGTTCTTCGAAATCATCGAACGGCACGGCGCGAAGGGATTCGGCGAGGGGAACTTCAAGTCGCTGTTCGAGGCGATCGAACGCGAGCAGGCCCGGCGCGGCAACCTTGTCTGAGTCGTACTGACATGTACTACGTCACGCGCGGCAACGTCCCGCACAAGCGCCACACGCAGTTCCGGCAGCCGGACGGCTCCCTGTACCACGAGGAGCTGATGGGCATTCACGGCTTCTCGGGAAACAAGTCGCTGCTGTATCACCTGCGGCCGCCGACCGCAGTGCAGCGGGTGGAACCCGGCTGCGAAGTCAAGACGAGCGAGGCGCCGCAGGGCCCCGTTCGGCACCGCCTTCTCCGTACCGCGGATATCCCCGCCGGGGGCGACCCGGTTCAGGGGCGCGTCCCGATGATGGGGAACAACGACGTCCGGATCTCGCTCGTTCGCCCGCAGCAGGCGATGAACTACTGGTACCGCTACGCGCACGGCGACGAGGTCATCTTCATTCACGAGGGTGAGGGCGTCCTGGAAAGTCAGTTCGGGTCGCTGCACTATGGGCCGGGAGACTACCTCGTCATCCCGACCGGCGTGATGTGGCGACTGCTTCCGGAGCAGGGTTCTCCCCAGCGCATGCTGGTCGTGGAAACGGCCGGCGGGCACATCGAACCGCCCCGCCGTTACATCAACAATCACGGTCAGTTTCTCGAGAGCGCGCCGTACTCCGAGCGCGACATCCGGCCGCCCGACCGGCTGGACCCGCACGATGAGAGCGGCGAGTTCGAGGTGCGCGTGAAGGCGCGCGGCCGCATCTCGCGGTATTTCTACAACCATCACCCGCTCGACGTCGTCGGCTGGGACGGCTACCTGTGGCCGTTCGCGTTCAACATCAACGACTTCGAGCCGATCACCGGACGGGTGCATCAACCGCCGCCGGTGCACCAGACGTTCGACGGGCCCGGCTTCGTGCTGTGCTCGTTCGTCCCGCGGCTCTTCGACTATCACCCCGACGCGATTCCAGCGCCCTACAACCATTCCAACGTCGATTCCGACGAGGTGATCTACTACGTCGCCGGCGACTTCATGTCGCGCCGCGGCATTCAGGCCGCGTCAATTACCGTCCATCCGAACGGCATCCCGCACGGTCCGGCTCCCGGCACGTATGAAGGATCGATCGGCAAGACCGAGACGCGCGAGCTGGCGGTGATGGTGGACACATTCCGTCCGCTCCTGCTGACACAGGAAGCGGTCGCGCTGGAAGACGAGGGCTACGCGTTCAGTTGGCTGTCCTGAGACGGCCGGAGGATCCCATGGCAGAAAAGAATTTCGACGCATTCAAAGAGACCATCGAGCAGAAGTTCATGCGTCATCCGGTGGTCACCGACAATGCCTACACCGCGTGGTTCGCGCGCGGCGCCATGACGCTCGACGAACTGCGGCATTTCACGGTGCAGTTTTCCGTATTCTCGAACCAGTTCCTGCTGGCCGCGCTCAACCGCGCGATCAATGCCGACACGCTGCAGGCGACGCGCGAATCCAAAGAGATCCTGATGAACGAGCTCGGGGTCATCTACAACGACCGTGGTGCCAAGGGGCATGCGGCGGGCGGAGAGTCTGCGCCGGCGGCGTCTGCCAATCACGATCGCGAAGGCGATCCTGCCCTGGTTTCCACCGAAGGCACCGTCGACGGCGGTACGTTCCGTTTCCAGGCCGCGCACTTCGAATGGCTGCTGCGGTTCGGCCAGCCGATCGGGCTTACCTTCGACGACATGGGCAAGCGCCGGCATGGCTCGCCCAGCACGCTGTTTTTCTGCGATGAGCTCTTCCGCCTTTACGGCAGCGACGATTACAACGAAGCCATGGGCGCGGCGTTTGCCGTCGAGAACTGGGCGGCCGCCGGTTTCTGGAAGGAGCTGATCGCGGGTCTCGAGCGCGTCAAGCGCGAACAGGTCCCGGCGCTGCCGCTGGCGTTCTTCACGTGGCACGACAAAATCGAGGGACAGCACAAGAGCCACGTGTGGGACGAGCTGCGCGAATGCTACGAGTCGCCGAAGTTCCGCGAGGAGCCGTTCATCCGCGCGGGGATCAAGATGCTCGATGGGGTTGGCGCCTTCTGGGACGGCCTCGAGCGGGATCGCCGGGACACACAACGGCAGCGGAAGGCGTCCTGAACGCCCGCACCTCGAACTATGGCTTGTCGGCGCCCGCGGCACCGGGCGCCGACCCGCCGAGAAAGAGAGTGCGTCCGTCGGCAAACTGAAAGTTCCGGCCGACGGCCTTGTTCGTCCCATCCCGTGCCTGATAGCCCTCGATGATGAATTCCGTCCCCACCGCCAGCGTGTTCTTCGTCACGCCCAGTCGAATCAGCTGATTCGGGCTCCCGCCTTCAATCAGCCACGGCACCACCGTACCGTCGGGCATCTTGACGTCGACATGAAACCAGGAGTGGGGGTTGATCATCTCCCATTTTCTGAGCGTGCCCTGCAGCTTCAGCGGCTTGCTGATGTCGAATTCCGCCGAGAACGCATGATGCGCCCGGGTTGGCGCCGCAGCGAAGAGGATGGCCGCGCCTGCGATCGCAGCCGCGAACGTGGTTCTCATGGATCGCTCCTCTACTTCGATGGTTTCGATGCGCTGGCTTCCGCCTCGCGCTTGTCCTGCGCCCGCGCGCCGGCCAGGGTGTTGTACAGGCCGTAATTGCCTTCGTGGCAGGCATGCTCGAACAGCGGCCCCACGGCCTTCCGCCAGGGAACCTCGGCTGACCACGGCCGCGTCCACGTCGACGGATCGTCGACCGTGAAGCGATACAGAATCGTGTCCGCGTCAACGCGGGTGAATCGCTCGGTCAGTCGCATGTTCTCGCTCGATCCCTGGAAGCCGGTCGCATCCGTGAAGTTCGTCGTCTCGACGACCAGTGTGTCGCCCTCCCAGCGGCCGCGCGAGCTGCCTTCGAGCTGTCGGATCGCCGGCGGCAACTGGGCACGTCCGTCGATCGGGATGATCCGTGGCCCGTGCAGCATCTCGACGAGGATCATGACGTATCCCGGCGCCTGCACGATCTGGTAGTTGTTGTTGTAGGCGCCGGCGAGCATGGGCGGCCCGTTGCGGTCCATCAGGATGCACCGCACGCTCAGCGACTGGTTCTGCACCGCGTCTGTTGGTCCGCCGGCGCGTTTTCGCGCCTCGGCGCGAGCGGTTTGTCTCCTGCGCCCTTCGTCGGTCAGCGGAGGAAGTTTTCCGTCGGCGGGATCCACGATCAGCGACGTGCGGAGATTTTGAGCGAGCGGCGCCTGGCTCCGGTCCAGGCCGAACTGCGTGAAGTCGTAGTGCACGTCCTCCACAGTACCGGGGACGGTCTGCTCGGCTTCGGCCGCGGCCGCCTTGTTGATCATCTCGACGGCTTCTTCCGCCGTGTAGAACTCCTTGTTGACGCCGGTCGGCCGCTGCAGCGGTGTGTAGGTCGTGTTATTCCAGAAGCCCTGGAGATCGGGCTGACCGTCAGGCGTGCGCGGCACCGTCCACTTCTTTGCCTGACTCGTCTGGGCCTGGCTGACGCCGCCGCCGGCAGCCACGAATGCGGCGACGAGAACGCCGCCGAGGACCGTTGACAGCAAGAGTCGGTTGAACATGTGTGGTCTCCCGGTTTACCTGGCCGGTTCCTTCCGCAGGTGCCCGTAGATCAGGTCTTCGGCGAATGGAATGCAGTTGAACTCCAGCAGTTGCGCGTTCCTCTCCGTGCGCCGGTACAGAGGCAAACTGATCTTCCACGGACGCGTGAACACCTTCGGATCCTCGATGGTGGCTTCGTAGGCGAGGTGATCGGGGCTCGTCGCCGTAAAGCGCTCGACCACGTGCAGCGCATCACTGTGGAAATTGCCCGCGCGATCGAACCAGGTCGAATCGAGGAATCCGGTGCTGTCGACGACGAGTGTTTCGCCGTCCCAGCGGCCGTTGGACCATCCCATCCAGCTGTCGGCGGGCGCCTCTTTGTGATCGCTCATATAGATGGTGCGCACCGCGCGGGCGAAGGTGTGGACCACCATGATGTGAGTCGGCGTCTGGATCACCTGGAACGGATAGGGCATGTAGACCGCGCGAGGCACGCCCGGCAGGTAGCACCTGATCTCCGGATCCAGCTTCAGCCTGTTCGCGAAGTTCTCCTTCTTCTGTGCCAGCGCCTGAGGCGTGTAGGGAATCTGACCTTCGACGATACCGAGGCCACCGGGAATGGCGTTGCTGGCGCCAAGCTCGAGCACCGCCCCGGGCGCGGCGGAGTGAGCCTCGATGTCCCAGTGCGCCTCAGTCAGCGCCTGCCAGATGCCGTTCAGATTGGGCTTTCCGTCGGTCGTGCGCGGGGCACGGTAACTCCTGGCCTGCCCACCGGCCGGCACGGCGGCCAGCGACAGGACGGCTGCAACCCCGGCACTCGCGAGCAACGCGCGCGTAAGGCAATGGCGCATTGGAGTCGGACGTGGCCTATTGAACGCCTGAGCGCAGGGCGCGTCAAGCGCAGTTTTGTCGGGTTTGAGAGGCGAAGGCGCTACCTGCCTGTGGCCAGCCGTTTCTCGATTTGCGGAATCGCGTCGAGCACCACGTCTCCGACAATCTGGAGGCTCCGCGCACTGACGCGTTCGAGGTCGTCCTGGGCCGTGTGCCAGGCAGGGTAGTCGAGGTCGATGATGTCGACGGACGGCACGCCAGCCTTGACGAACGGCAGGTGATCGTCTTCGACAGTGGTCTCCTCGGCCAGGAAGTTTGCACGGTAGCCAAGGCGGCCGGCTGACGCCCACATGAGATCGTTGAGCCACGGCGTCGAGTTGGAATCACGCCGGATGGTCAGGTTCCGGTCGCCGATCATGTCGAGCAGGATGAGCGCCTTCAGCCCGGCGAGTGTTCCGGCCTTCTGAGCCGTCTCGACGTAATGACGGCTGCCGTAGGTGTTGTCGTTGTTCCGGTACCAGTCGACGACCGCTTCCTCGCCGTCGAAGAACAGCAGCTCGATGGTGAACTCATTGCTGCGATCCTTCAGCACGCGGCCGAGCTCGAGGACGCCGGCCGTCGACGAGGCCGCATCGCTCGCGCCGACAAACCGGAATTCGCGAAACAGCTTGGTGTCGTAGTGCGTGGCCAGGCCGATCCGGTCCGGACGCCGGCCGGGAATCGTGCCGATCACGTTCACCATCCGCACCCGGCCGACCGGGGTCTGCGCGTCCCAGCCATCCTCGCGCGCCTGAATGCCGGCGGTTTTCAGCTCCGAAAGAATGTACTGGCGCGTCTGGGTCAGCGCCGCGGACCCCGACGGCCGCGGCCCGAATCCCACCTGCCGCCGCAGATGCTCATAGGCACGACCGCTGTCGAACTTCGCCTGAGGCACGCCCTGGGTCACCGCGCCGGTACCGCAGCCCAACAGGATTGACGCGAGCACCATTGCACCGCCGCACCTCCGCACCGCCGCACCCTGGCCCTGTTGCGCCATCAACTGCGTTTGTTCAGCGGGACGTAATCACGCCGCTTCGACCCCGTGTAGATCTGACGCGGCCTGGCGATCTTCTGTTCCGGGTCGAGCAGCATCTCTTCCCACTGCGCAATCCAGCCGGCCGTCCGCGGAATCGCAAACAGCACCGGGAACATCGTCACCGGGAACTTCATCGCCTCGTAGATGAGACCCGAATAAAAGTCCACGTTCGGGTAGAGCTTGCGGCTGATGAAGTACTCGTCCTGCAGCGCGATCCGCTCCAGCTCGAGGGCGATGTGCAGCAGCGGGTTCTTGCCGGTCACCTCGAACACCTGGTCGGCGGTCTGCTTGATGATCTTCGCCCGCGGATCGTACGACTTGTAGATGCGGTGGCCGAATCCCATCAGCCGTCCTTCGCCCGCCTTCACGCGCTTGATGAAACCCGGCACGTTGTCGACGTGGCCGATTTCGTTCAGCATCCGGAGCACCGCCTCGTTGGCGCCGCCGTGAAGCGGTCCGTAGAGCGCCGCGGCCGCGCCCGCCATCGCCGAATACGGATCGACGTGCGAGCTGCCGATCGCCCGCATCGCGCTGGTGCTGCAGTTCTGCTCGTGATCGGCGTGCAGGATGAAAAGCACGTCGAGCGCGCGCTCGAGCACGGGGTTGACCTTGTATTTCAACTCGGTCATCCGGAACAGCATGTTCAGGAAGTTGCCGGTGAAGCTGACCTCGTTGTCCGGCTGGTTGTAGGGGCGGCCGATGCTGTGGCGGAAAGCGTAGGCAGCGATGGTCGGGACTTTGGCCACCAGCCGGTGAATCTGTTTCTTGCGCGACTGCTCGTCGAAGATGTTCTTGGCGTCGGGGTAGAAGGTCGAGAAGGCACCGACGGTGCTGAGAAAGACGCCCATCGGATGCGCGTCGTACTGGAACCCTTCCATCAGCTTCTTGATGTTCTCGTGAAGCATCGTGTGAAGGGTGATGTCGGCCTTCCACGTCTCGAGCTGGTCGGCGGTCGGGAGTTCCCCGAAGATGATCAGGTACGCTGTTTCCAGGTAGGTCGACTTCTCGGCAAGCTGCTCGATCGGGTATCCCCGGTACTCCAGAATGCCTATGTCGCCGTCGATGTAGGTGATCCGGCTGCGGCACGCCGCGGTGTTCATGAACGCCGGGTCGTAGGTCATCAGGCCCGGGTCCTCGGCGCCGTTCTTGATCTGCCGCAGGTCGGTCGCGCGAATCACGCCGTCCTTGATCGGGATCTCGTACTGCTTGCCGGTGCGGTTGTCGGTAACGGTGAGCGTATCGGCCATAGTCTGAGCGGGCGGCTTAAGGTTCCGGATCGTCGTCGGGGTTGTCTCTCTGGGGCACGGGCTCGCCGGCGACTCGATAGCGCCCGTCGGCCCATCGCGCCAGGTCCTCGTTCCGGCATCGCTCGCTGCAGAACGGCCGCCAGCGGTCGTCCACCGGACGCCGGCGGCACAGGACGCACAGGCGCGCCTCGCCCATCCGACCCATTCTAATCAATTTGTGTGTGATTAGCGGTTTTCGGAAACGTCAGCGGGCGGGTGGTGGCGGACATCCCGCGCCGACACCATGAAGATCACGTCTTCGGCGATGTTGGTGGCGTGGTCGCCGATGCGCTCGAGATGCCTCGAAACGAGAATCAAATCAAGCGCCGGTTCCACCGTGGCGGGGTCGTCCAGCATGTACGTCAACAGCTCCCGGAACACCAGCGTTTTCAGGCTGTCGAGGCGGTCGTCCTCGTTGAGCACCTGATGCGCGAGCCGCGTGTCGCGCCGGACGAACGAATCCAGGGCGTCGCGCAGCATCGCCTGCGCGATGTCGCCCATCTGCGGGATGTCGACCAGCTTCTTCACCGGCGGGTGGTTGGTGTAGCGGCGAGCCGCCTCCGCGATGTTGACCGCCAGATCGCCGACCCGCTCGAGGTCGGTGTTGATTTTCACTGCCGCGACGATCGACCGCAGGTCGGTGGCCATCGGCTGGTAGAGCGCCAGCAGCGTAAAGCAGCGGTTGTCGATCTCGATGTGCAGCTCGTTGACCGGCTCGTCGCCGCGCATCACCTTGTCGATGAGCGTCGTGTCCCGCGCCACCAGCCCGTTCACGGCCGCGCGCACCCGTTCCTCCGCCAGCCCGCCCATCTCGAGCAGCCGCGCCTGGAGCCCTTCGAGCTCCTCCTGGAAATGCCGTACGGCTCGTTCCATGGTTTATCCGAATCGACCGGTGACGTAGTCCTCCGTCAGCTTCTCGGTCGGGTTGGTGAACATCTTGTCGGTTCGATCGTACTCAACCAGGCGCCCGAGCCAGAAGAAGGCGGTGTAGTCGGAGACGCGCGCCGCCTGCTGCATGTTGTGCGTCACGATGACGATCGTGTAGGTCTTCTTCAGGTCGTAGACCAGTTCCTCGATGCGCTGGGTCGCGATCGGATCCAGCGCCGAGGCGGGCTCGTCCATCAGCAGGATGTCGGGACGCACCGCCAGCGCGCGGGCGATGCAGAGCCGCTGCTGCTGTCCGCCCGACAGGGTCAGCGCCGAGGCGTCCAGCCGATCTTTGACCTCGTCCCACAACGCCGCCTGCCGCAGACTCTCCTCGACGCGCGCCGCCAGGTCGGAGCGGCTCCCCGCCATGCCGTTGATCCGCAGCCCGTAGGCGACGTTGTCGAAGATCGACTTCGGAAACGGGTTCGATTTCTGGAACACCATGCCCACGCGCCGTCGCAGGCCGACCACATCGACGCCCGGGCCGTAAATGTCCGAGTCGTCTATCAGTACCTTCCCCTCGACGCGGGCCCCCGGAATGATGTCGTTCATGCGGTTGAGCGTTCGCAGGAACGTGCTCTTGCCGCACCCGGATGGGCCGATGAACGCCGTGACGACGTTGGGCTGGATGGCGATCGAGATGTCGGCAAGCGCGCGGGTCTCGTCGTAGAAAAAATTCAGCCCTTCGGCCTGAATCTTCGGCGGCAGATTTCCGGCCGGCTGCTGATCCTTGTCGCGGGCGGCCACATCCGCGAGCGAGCGGGGTACGATCGCCGCCTCGCTCATGACAGCTTCTTCTGGTAATGATCGCGCAGCCAGATCGCCGCGGCGTTCATCGTCAGGAGCAGCGACAGCAGCACGAGGATGCCCGCGGCCGCGTTCGCCTGGAACTCGACCTGCGGCCGCGACACCCAGTTGAAGATCTGAATCGGCAGCACCGTGAACGGCGACCAGATGCTGTTCGGCGCGAACGCCACGAACGTCAGCGCGCCGATCGAGATGAGCGGCGCGGTTTCGCCGATCGCGCGCGACAGGGCCAGGATCATCCCTGTCAGAATACCCGGAAGCGCGATTGGCAGCACCTGGAACCATATCGTCTGCCACTTCGTGGCGCCCAGCGCATACGAGCCTTCGCGAATGGATGAGGGAACCGCCCGGAGCGCTTCCCGCGTGGCGAGGATGACCACCGGCAGGACGAGCAGCGCGAGCGTGGAGGCGCCCGCCATGACGCTGCGGCCCATGCCCATTGCCCGCACGAACAGGCCCAGCCCGAGCAGGCCGTAGATAATCGACGGCACCGCGGCGAGATTGGTGATGTTGATCTCGATGATCCGCGCCATGAAATTGCGGCGGCCGTACTCCTCCAGATAAATCGCCGAAGCGACGCCGATTGGGACCGCGAGCGCGCCCGTGACCAGGATGACGAAGATGCTGCCGGTCAGCGCGTGATAGATGCCGGCGTCCGCTGCCCGGCGCGACGGGAAGCCGGTGAGAAAGGCCCATGACAGCCGGCTGGCCCCGTCGGCCCAGACATCGGCGATCAACGCAGCCAGCGAGCCGAGCGCCAGCAGGAGGATGAGCAGGGCCAGCGCCTGAAAGCCCAGGTCGAGCAGCCGGCGCTTCACGTGTATTCCTCGCGGTATCGTTCGCGCAGCCACGCGCTGACGAGGTTCAGCCCGAAGGTACCCACAAAGAGCAGCATGCCAACGGCGAAGATCGTCCGGTATTCGAGCGTGCCCTGCGGCGTATCGCCGAGGCTGACCTGCACGATGTACGCGGTCATCGTCTCGACCGGCACGAGCGGGTTGGCGGTGAGACGGGGCTGCTGGCCGGCGGCAATGGCGACGATCATCGTTTCACCGATCGCCCGCGAGGCCGCCAGGATGAAGGCCGCGGTAATCCCCGAGAACGCCGCCGGCAGCACCACGCTCAGGCTCGTCTGCATTCTCGTGGCGCCAAGCGCGTAGGCGCCCTCCCGGAGGCCGCGGGGAACACCCTGCATCGCGTCTTCAGACAGCGACGAGACGAGCGGCAGGATCATGATGCCCATCACGATGCCCGGACCGAGCGCGTTGAATCCGGCCAGCCCGGGAATGAAGCGCTGGAGGATCGGTGTGACGAACAGCAGGGCGAAATAGCCGTACACCACCGTCGGGACACCCGCGAGGATTTCGAGGATCGGCTTGATTGCGCGGCGGACGCCGCGTGGCGCGTACTCGCTGAGGTAGACGGCGCTCAACAGCCCCATCGGCAACGCGACCGCCATCGCGATCGTCGACACCAGAATAGTGCCCGCCACCAGCGGGAGCACGCCGAAGCTGGGGGTGGCGAACAGGGGAGTCCAATTGGTGCCGAACAGGAAATCGGCAATCGGCACTTCACGCAGAAAGGCAAACGTCTCGATCGCCAGGACGACGATGATGCCGGCAGTCGTACCAATGGAGAGCAGGGCGCAGAGGAACAGCGCCCACTCGATCACGAACTCGAACCGCTTCATCGCTCCTTGGCGAGGAGCGCTTCGAGCGTCATGCCGACCTGGGATCCGCCTTCGCCGAACGCCGTACCGGTCTTCTTGTCCGCGAAGTGTTTCCGGGCCAGCTCGTAGATCTGCGGCGTGAGTTCGATGTAGCCGACTTCCTTCACGAGGTCCGCGCGGTCGAAGAACATCGCCACGAACTGCTGCACCTCTGGCCGGTCGGCTGCCTTACGTGACACGTAGACGAACAACGGACGCGACAACGGCTGGTACGTGCCATCGCGCACGGTTTGCGCGGAAGGGGTGATCGGGCCCGCCCCATTGTCGGCTTTCCCGTCGTCAACCGGGACAATCTTCAGCTTCTCCCGGTTCGCCTCGACATACGCGAGGGGCAGGAAGCCCAGGGCGAGCTCGTCGCTGGCCACGCCCTGGACGATGACGTTGTCATCCTCGCTGGACGTGAAATCTCCACGGCTGGCGCCTTCCTTGCCGACCGTCGCTTCGGTGAAGTAGTCGTAGGTGCCGGAATCAACGCCCGCGCCGAACAGGTGGATCTCGCGGTTCGGCCACGAGGCGCGCACCTGGTTCCATCGCGTGACCTTTCCCTGGGCATCGGGCGACCAGAGCGTCTTCAATTCATCGACCGTGATCGTGGTGGCCCAGGCATTCTTCGGATTCACGACGATGGCCAGACCGTCGTAGGCGATGGGGACCTCGACGTATTCGATGCCGGCCGTCTTGCAGGCCTCGATTTCGGCCGGACGAATCGGTCGCGAGGCGTTGCTGATGTCGGTCTCGCCGCGGCAGAACTTCTGGAAGCCGCCGCCCGTACCAGAGATGCCCACCGTGGGCGTGCGGACGTTCGGGTTCGCCTTGCCGAACTCTTCGGCCACCGCTTCCGCAATCGGGAAGACTGTGCTCGAGCCGTCGACCGTGATGAGGACCGGCGCGGCCTCGCCGCCTTCCTGAGCGGGCTGGCTGCCGCCGCACGCGTAGATGCCGAGCGTCAGCGCCGCAAGCGCAGCCGGCCGAAGGATGTTGTAAGCCATGTATCCACGCTATCGAACGGGAATTACATGGTCGTTTCTGGCGTGTTAATTCCGCGTTACGGGCCCGGGAATCGGGTCAGACGAGCTCTCGTCGAAGTTGTGGAGAACGCGTCACATGGAGCGCCGCGACGTCGACGTAAATCGTGTTCAACCTGTAGTACAGCGTTTCAAGGAAACTCTTCGCTGCAAGCATCGGCATCAGGCCGGTCGCCGAGGTACTGATCACCTGGGTGCCGCTGAGCCGGTCACTCAACGCGTCACATAACCGGCTCTGGTCGGGCGGTGAAAACGCACCCACATTGATCAGGATCAGCGTTCCAACCGGCCCCGGCGGAAGGGCGAAAGCTTCGCCTTCGCGCAGAATCGCTACTGGCTGCTGGAGATGCGGCCGAACCGCCTTCAAGAACGCGCCCGTGACGTCCTCCGGGCCGATCAGCAGCAGATTTGCCCGCGTGGACAGGCAGACGTCGAGGTGCCAGTAAGAACCGGTGGTCATATCATTCTGGACGATTCCCGAATCGCCACAATGGGTTAACGAACAGATGGAGACAACCGAACGAGCGACGCTCTCGTCAAGCTCCGGCTATTACATTTTTGCAAGGGGGACTGACGACTTCACCGCAACGAAGAGACCAGATCGGATCCGGCGAATGTGCCTGAAACGGTCGACGAGGTGGGGCCATGAATGTAAAGACGTCCGCCTGCTCTGTCAGGAATCATGACAAGCATGGAATCGAGAGGATTGGATGGGAGCAGCCCCGCTAAGAACTCACGGCCCGGCGGCCTGAGGACCGGCGCCGCGGGGCGGCTTCCGCCTTAGCGGGCTGCTGCAATGCCAGGCGGATTGGCTTCTCCATCAGCTCCTCGAACGGCTCGACGTGCCGTTGCGCCGCCCACAACTCCAGCTCCGCATCGCCTGACGTCCGCAGCTCCACCAGCGCGTCTTTCCCCCGATCGTGCAGCTCGAGCGCCGACACGACCTGTGCGTGGCTGCGGTCGAGGCTTTCGGCGAGCCGCAAGATCGCCGCCAGCAGCCGTACCGTCCGTCGCAGCGGCGGCCGAAGCTGCGCGTACTCTTCGTGCGTCCTCTTCGGCGTTCCGCGGCGGTGATAACGCGCGACCAGGGCCATGACGTCGATCTCCTCCGGTTCAAATCCCCGGAGGTCGCCGTTCTTGATCAGGTAATACGAATGCCGGTGGTGGCTCGTGTAGCTGATGTGGACACCCAGATCGTGCATGAGCGACGCGTATTCGAGCCATTCTCGCTCACGATCCGTGAGGCCGTGCAGCGCCCGCGTCTGGTCAAAGAGGGCCAGCGCGAGGCGTGCCACCTGCTGCGCGTGCACCGCGTAATAGTTGCAGCGTTCAGCGAGCTCGATCGTGCTGCGCCGCCGCACGTCTGGGATGCGATCCGCCTGGGCGATCTCACGCTTGTGCCGGCGGACATAGTCGAGCACCAGCCCTTCGCGCAGGGCGAGGTCGCAGAGCGTCAGCTCTTCAGCCTCGAGCCGGCGCAGGATCGTGTCGAGGAGTACCGCGCCGCCGACGACGATGTCGGCGCGGCGTGGATCGAGGCCGGGCATCGTCAGCCGCTGCTCGAGGTCCGTCTCGCAGACTTCCTTGCGGACGCGGCGAATCTGTTTTGCCGAGACCCGCAGGTTGCGAAGCTCCGTCGGGGCGGAGCCGCGCGCTTCTGTGGCGGCCACCGTGCCTATGCTCAGGATCGTTCCGGACGTGCCGATGACCCGGTCGAACCCGATGGCGGCAATCTGATCACAGTGCCGATCGATCTCGTCGAGCACGTGCTTTTCGAGACGCCGCTCGTCGCGCTCCGAGATCGGGTCCGTTCTGACGAACCGTTCGGTGAGTCTGATGACCCCGATCTTGAAGCTCCGCGCCAGCTGGATCGACGTGCCCGTCCCCAGCGTGATTTCCACGCTGCCGCCGCCAATGTCGATCACGACGGCGCGCGCGCTCCCGACATCGACGCCGTAGACCGCGGCCTGGTGGATCAGCCGCGCTTCCTCGGCGCCTGTGATGACCATGGGGCGGATGCCCGTTTCGCGCTCGATACGGGCGAGGAATTCGCCGCCGTTGCCGGCTTCTCGCGTCGCGCTGGTCGCCACAGCGAGGATCTCCTCGACACCGTGGGAATCGGCAAGGCGCCTGAAGGTCGACAGCGCCTGCAGCGCAGCCGCCATCGCCTCAGCCGTGAGCGAGCGGCCGTCGAGGCCGCCGGCTCCGAGCCGGACCATGAATTTTTCGCGGTCGATGACCTCGAACGACAAGTCGGCGCGGACGCGCACGACGATCATGTGAACCGAGTTGGTCCCGATATCGATCGCAGCGATGCGCATGGGAAGATATAGTAGGGCCTATCTAGTGGCGTGTTTCAACTGATGTACTACCACCAACGACAGCTCTTCGACGCCGGATCTCCTGGCCGCGACAACCCGGGGTGGAGCGGACCGGCCAGTCCCGGTTTGGGAAGGAGACACCACTAGTCGATGCCGGCAAAGCCGAACCCGTCGGAACTCCTCATCCGCCAGCGACTGAATGCCCTCACGCGCGCCCTGCCGGGTGCGAAGCAGGGGGATCCGCTGCCTTTGCACGAGGCGCGCGTCGCGACGCGCAGGCTGCGAGAAGCGCTGCCTCTCGTGGCCCCGGGATCGCGTGGACGCAAGCTCGAGCGTCAGGTCCGCCGTCTTACACGTGCGCTCGGTCCGGTTCGCGAGCTCGACGTCGCGCTCGAAATGCTGGACGCGATGGCCGTCGAGCCCGATGCGCCACGGGGCGCCATCTCGAAGTTGCGACAGGTGGTTCGCGAGGACCGGCAGCGGATGCACTCCGAAATGTGCACGCGTGTCGACCGCCTCGACATCGACAAGCTGCGGCACCGTACCGCCACGGCGGCCACCAAAAGCAGCAAGCGTCGCAGCCGCGACTCGAAACGCCTGGCCGACGCGCAGGTTCGCGTAGAGCGGCGCGCCCTCCGACTCCGCGAAGCGATCGAGAACGCCGCCGGGCTTTACCTTCCGGATCGGCTGCACGAGGTACGCATCGCCGTCAAGAAACTGCGCTATGCGCTGGAAGTCTCGCGCGAACTCAGCGGATCGCGCGCCATGGCCCGGATCCGGACGCTCAAGGAGGCGCAGGACCTGCTCGGACGCATGCACGACCACGAGGTGCTGATTGCGCGCGTTCGCGGCGTCCAGGGCTCCAAGGCGCCGAATCTCCGCCTGTCGGCCGATCTCGACAAGCTGGTGCGCCGGCTCGAGACCGAGTGCCGGCAGATCCACGGCCAGTACATGGCGCTTCGCAAGAAGCTGGTCGCGATTACCGACCTGCCGCTGTCACGGCCGGCTTCGGCCGCCTGAATGGGCAGCCCGACGACGCTCTATCTCGTACGCCACGCCATCGCCGCCGACCGCGGCGAAGACTGGCCCGACGATGACAAGCGGCCGTTGACGGCGCGCGGGGTCGCGCGATTCAAGGAATCGGTCAATGGATTGTCGCGGCTCGACGTGGCGGTCGACGAGATCTTCACCAGCCCGCTCGTCCGTGCCAAACAGACCGCTGAAATTCTCGCCGGGGGTCTTCCCGGCAAACCCACCGTCAAGGTGCTCGACGCGCTGTCGCCGGGACATGCGCCCGGGTCGATCCTGGCGCAGCTCGCCCGCACGGCGCGGCGTCGCCGGCTCGCGCTCGTCGGCCACGAACCCGGCCTGGGCGAGCTTGCCGCGCATCTCATCGGCGCGGGACGCGCCCTCACCTTCAAGAAGGGAGGCGTGTGCCGGATTGACGTCGAAAGCCTCTCGTCGCGACGCCCGGGTGCGCTGAACTGGTTCGTCACCCCGAAGGTTCTCCGCGGACTCTCCAAGAAATAGTGGCTTCAACGATTGCGGTCATCATCAATCCGATCTCCGGGACGGGAGGCCGGATCGAGGTGGCGCGCGAGCGGGCGGAACGCGCCGCCTCACTGATTGCCGCGCGCGGCCTCGACGCCGAGGTCTTCATGACCGAACGGTCCGGTCACGCGCGCGAGCTCGCGATCGCCGCGCTCAACCGTGGCGTCACCTCGATCGTGGCGTGGGGCGGCGACGGCACTGTCAACGAGGTAGCGTCGGTGCTGGCCTTCCGGGAGGCGACGCTCGCGATCGTTCCCAGTGGGTCGGGCAACGGCCTGGCGACTGAATTGCTGATCCCGCGCGATCCGGACGGCGCGTTCGAAGCGGCGTTCTGCGGCCGCGACTGTCGGATCGACGCCGGCGAGCTCGATTCCCGGCTTTTCTTCAACATCGCGGGAATCGGCCTTGACGCCCGAGTCGCCTACCGCTTTGCGGCCAATGGCCTGGTGCGCCGCGGCTTCCTTCGCTATCTCGAAATCGCCGCGCAGGAGCTGTTCGCCTTCACGTCCGAAGTCCACACGATCGTTACCGACGGTGCCTCGATTCGCGTCGATGCCATGATCATTGCCATCGCCAACGCCCGTCAGTACGGCAACGGCGCCCTCATCGCGCCCGCCGCAAGGCTGAATGACGGCCGGCTGGACGTCGTCGTCATCGAGAGGCGGTCGCCGTTCGCAGCATTGGTGCACGCGCCGCGTTTGTTTACGGGACAGATCGCCGCGGTTCGCGGCGTCACTCACCTGCATGCGCAAGCGATCGAAGTCACGTCGGCGGGTCCGATGATTTACCACGTGGACGGGGAACCCTTCATCGGCGGCGCGTCGATCACTGGGCGATCGCGCCCTGGTGCGCTGCGGGTGATGGTCCCGGCGGAGGCAAGGCCGATCGTCCTCGGCTATAGTGCGCAAAGATGACCCAAAGAGCTTGGGAGTTGGTTTTTGGGCGTTGGGTTTTGAGTGTGGTCGTGATCGTCTTGGCGATGTGGCCCGGGCCGCGCGTGTCGGGACAGGAGTCGGCGGTCCGGATGGTCGCCGACGAGGGCGAGGGCGCGAAATACTGGCCGCGCTGGCGGGGACCGTCGGGACAGGGCGTCGTGGCTGGAACCGGCTACGTCGACACCTGGTCCGCCACGCAGAACGTGGTGTGGAAAACACCGGTACCTGGCCGTGGGAACTCGTCGCCTATTGTCTGGGGCGATCGAATCTTCCTGACGACGGCGTACGAGGGTGGGCGGCGCGTCTCGCTGCTGGCCTTCCGCCGCGCCGATGGACGGCTGCTCTGGGAAACGCCGGCGCCAGCCGGCCGCACGGATTCGGGTGCCCACTACAAGAACGGCCACGCCTCGGCGACACCGGCGACCGACGGCGAACGCGTCTACGTGTCGTTCGGCGCGCGCGGCCTGTTCGCGTTCGATTTCACCGGCAAGATCGTCTGGCAGCGGGACCTCGGCGCGATGGAGGCGTACCACGGCGCGGCGGGATCGCCGCTGCTCTACCGCGATCGCATCATCCTGTATCAGGATCAATATCGCGGATCCTTCATTGCCGCCTTCGACACGCGCACGGGCCGCGACCTCTGGCGGACGCCGCGCGAAGCCAGCAACGGGTGGGGCACACCGATCGCGGTTCGGGTCGGCACTCGCGACGAGGTCATCGTCAGCAGCCAGCAGCAGGTGCAGGCCTATGACCCCGATCGCGGCAAGGAGCTGTGGCGGTGCAGCGGCAACACCTACGAAGTCATCCCGACGCCCGTCGTCGGCTACGGAATGATCTTCTGCTCCTCCGGGCGGGCGGGGCCGACGCTTGCGATCAAGCCTGGCGGCAGCGGCGATGTCACCAGAACGCATCTCGCGTGGGAAAGCCCGCGCGGTTCCCCGTTTGTCCCTTCCCCGATCCTGTACGGCGAGCAGCTGTACATGGTCAACGACATGGCGAGCATCGTCACCTCGCTTCACGCGGCGACAGGCAAGGCGCTGTGGCAGGGACGGCTGGGCGTTGCGACGAGAGAAGGGTTCTCAGCGTCGCCGATCGCCGTGGACGGCAAGATCTTCTTCACCAACGATGAAGGAGAGACCTTTGTGCTGCGGGCCGGTCCGACGTTCGACCTGCTTCATGTGAATCGAATCGGCGAAGGCACCCTCGCCTCGCCCGCGCTGGTGGATGGCCGCTGGTACATCCGGACCGACCGAAACCTGTACGCAGTGGGGAAGTAACGTCTACCCGAGGATCTGCTTGGCGATCGTCTGGAGCTGCAGGTTGGACGTGCCTTCGTAGATCTGGCCGATCTTCGCGTCGCGATAGAGCTTCTCGACCGGATAGTCCTTCACGAAGCCGTACCCGCCGTAGAGGTTCACCGCCAGCGATGTGACGCGCTCGGCGACCTCGGACGAGAAGATCTTGCACATGGCCGCTTCTTTGACGAATTGCTCGCCGGCGTCGCGGAGACGCGCGGCGTTGTAGACCATCAGCCTCGCGGCCTCGAGCTCGGTGGCGGCGCGCGCGATCTGGAACTGCACGCCCTGGAAGTCGGCGATCGGCTTGCCGAACTGCTTGCGTTCGCGGATGTACGCGACGGTGTGATCGAGCGCGCCCTGCGCCAGGCCGATCATCTGCGCGCCGATGCCGATGCGCCCTTCGTTGAGCGTTTCAATCGCGACCTTGTAGCCCTTGCCGACCTCGCCGAGCACGCTGGCGCGCGGCACGCGGCAGTCTTCGAACAGCAGTTCGCACGTGCTGCTGGCGCGGATGCCCAGCTTGTCTTCCTTCCGGCCCACCGTAAATCCGGGCAGCCCGCGTTCGACCAGGAGCGCCGTGATGCCGCGATAACCGGCCTCCGGGTTCACCGTCGCGAACACGATAAAGAGGCCTGCCTCCTGGCCGTTGGTGATCCAGAGCTTGCGGCCGTTGAGCACAAACCCGTCCGGCGTTTCGGCGGCGCGGGTGCTCAACGCAAACGCGTCGCTGCCTGACCCCGCTTCTGACAGCGCGTACGCGCCGACGGTCCGCTGCGCGAGTGCGGGCAGGTAGCGTTGCTTGACCTCGTCGGAGCCCCAGCGCATCAGCGCGTTGGCCACGAGCGTGTTCTGCACGTCGACGAGGACGCCGATGGAGGGATCGACTCGCGACAGCGCCTCGACCGCGAGGACGGCGTGGAAGAACGACGCGCCGGCGCCCCCGTGGGCCTCGGGAATCTCGATGGCCATGACCCCCAGGTCGAAGAGCTTGTCGATGAGCTGGCGGGGGATATGGGCCTGGTCGTCCATCTCGCGGACGTGCGGGCGGATTTCGCGGTCCGCGAATTCGTACACACTGTCGCGAAACAGTGCTTCATCCTCGTGAATTCGGGTCAATCCCCGCGTAAATTCCACCTGCGGCACGCGTTAAGCATATTGGGTTTTGGGATTTGGGTTTTGGGATTTGCTAGGTATCATCGAAGTGTGAAGCGGATATTCCTCGCTCTGGTTCCCGTCATCGGCATGTGCCTGCTGCAGCAGCCGGCTGCGGGCCAGGCTGCGACCCAGCAGCAGAGCGAGCCAGCGTCCGGCACGCCGGCGGCGGACCCGGCGCAGGGCGACGCGCAGCAGCCGCAGCCGGTCTTCCGCGCCGGCGTCAACTTCGTCCGCGTCGACGTCATCGTCAACGACAACAAGGGCGAGCCGGTCACCAACCTGACGCAGGCCGACTTCGAAGTGCTCGAGGACGGGAAGCCGCAGACGGTCGAGCAGTTCCGTCTCATTCGCGTCGACGGCAATCCGCGGCCCGGCGATCCTCCGCCGCGCGAGCTGCGCAACCGCATCGACGAAGAGATCGAGATTTCCAAGGACGACGTGCGGCTGTTCGTCTTTTTCATGGACGACTACCACGTGCGGCTGGGCAATTCGATCTCCGTCAAGGAACCGCTGACCCGCTTCGTCCAGACGCAGATCCGTCCGAACGACGTGGTCGGCATCATGTATCCGCTCACGCCGCTCGACGGCATCACGTTCACCCGCAATCCGGCGACCATCATCAGCGCCATCGAGCGGTTCGAAGGCCGGAAATTCGACTATCGGCCGCGCAACCTGTTCGAAGAGCAGTACGCGCGGGCGCCGTCGGAGATCGTCGAGCAGATTCGCAATCAGGTGGTGATGACGGCGCTGCGCGGACTCTCGTCTCGGCTTGGCGGGCTGCGCGAGGGGCGCAAGGCGATCATCTACGTCAGCGAGGGACTGACCGCGATGCTGCCGCCGCAGCTGCGCGTTGCGGATGCGTCGCTCGGCCCGTTGAGCAGTCCGATCCCGCGCAGCCCGATGACGGGCGAAAACAGCACGCGCGAGGAAACCGCCGCGTTCTTTGCCCAATCCGATCTCTACTCGCAGATGCGCGATGTCTTCACCGCGGCGAACCGCAACAATGCCGCGATCTACGCGCTCGACCCGCGCGGGCTGACGCCGTTCGAGTTCGGGATCGACGAGGCGGTCGGGCCGAACCAGGACCGCCGGACGCTGCAGATGACGCAGGACACGCTGCGATCGCTGGCGGACGAAACCGACGGCCGCGCGATCGTCAATCGCAACGACCTGCTGCCCGGGCTCGCCCAGATCGTCAAAGACTCGAGCTACTACTACCTGCTCGGCTACAACTCGACGCTGGCGCCCTCAGACGGAAAGTTCCACCAGATCACCGTACGTCTGAAGCGCCGGGGCCTCGATGTGCGTGCCCGGAAGGGGTACTGGGCGCTGACGGCGGAAGACATAACCAAGGCGAACACGCCGGCGGTTGAAACGCCAAAGCCGGTGCAGAATGCGCTGGCGTCGATCTCGACCTCGATTCAGGCCGGGAAGTACGTGCGCACATGGCTCGGCACGTCGCGCGGCGAGCAGGGCAAGACGCGGGTCACGCTCCTGTGGGAGCCGCTGCCGCAATCACCTGGCCTGCGACGCGACCAGCCGCTGCCTGGACGCGTGTCGCTGATCGCCGCGAATACCAAGGGCGACCTCGTGTTCCGCGGCCGCGTGCCAGACGCCGCATCATCGGCGCCCGCTTCGACGACGGCGCCCGGACCGCAGCGGATCACGTTTGACGCCGCGCCCGGCCAGCTCGAACTGCGGATGAACGTGGAGGAAACCACTGGCGGAACGCTCGACAGTGAGATCCGCACGATCATGGTGCCTGACCTAACGGCGACTGAAGCCGCCATCAGTACGCCGCGCGTGCATCGCGCCCGCACCGTCCGGGAGTTCCAGACGATTGCCGCCGATCCGGCTGCGGTGCCGGCGGTGGCTCGCGAGTTCTCCCGCACCGAACGGCTGCTGATCCGCTTCGAGGTCTACGGCAACGCCACACCCACGGCCGTGCTGATGAATCGCAACGGCAACAAGATGGCCGATGTGCCGGTCGCCGCATCGGCAACCGCCGGCACGCACCAGATCGACCTCAGCCTCGCGGCCATCGCGGCCGGCGAATACGTTGTCGAGATCACCGCCAAGGGCGCGACCGGCGAAGCGAAAGAACTTATCCCGTTACGCATCGGTTCCTAGTCACCCCGGTCACGATCGCTGTTCTTCCCGGAGCCCGTTATGACCATGCCATTCACTGGTTCGTGGCGTGTCATGTACGCCGTCGTCGCCGCTACGGCTATAGGCGTATCCGTTGCCCACGCGCAAAGTTCAAACGGATCCAACACTGTCGTGCCGTTCCGGATCCAGGTTCCAGAGAGTGTGCTGACCGATTTGAAGCAGCGCCTCGCCCGCGCGCGTTTTGCTGACGAGTTCACCGGCGCCGACTGGAACTACGGCACCAACCTCGCCTACCTGCAGGAGCTCGTCACCTACTGGCGCGACAAGTACGACTGGCGGGTTCACGAGCGCCGGTTGAACCAGTTCGATCAGTTCAAGACCACCATCGACGGCGTCGAGGTTCATTTCGTGCATCAGCGGTCGAAGGCGCCGAACGCCACGCCGCTGCTGCTGCTCAACGGGTGGCCGAGCTCAATCGTCGAGTACGAGAAGGTCATCATGCCGCTCAGCGAGAACTTCCACGTCGTCGTGCCGTCGATGCCGGGGTTCGGATTCTCGGGCAAGCCGGGCCAGGCCGGGTACGACGTCGAGCGGATTGCCGGCATGTGGGTGCAGCTGATGGCGCGGCTCGGCTACGCGCGATACGCGGTCCATGGCAGCGACTGGGGCAGCAACGTCGCCAACCGCATGGCCCTCAGAGATGCCGCGCACGTGGCGGCTCTGCACATGGCCGGTTGCGGCGGCGCTGCCGGGCCGGCGAACGCGCCGCCGCCCGCTGCACCGGAGCGGAATGCGCTCGTCAACGCTGCGCACAACGTCGGTTACCAGGAGATTCAATCGACCAAGCCGCAAACGCTCGGCCACGCGCTGAGCGACTCGCCCACCGGCCTGGCGTCCTGGATCGTCGAGAAATGGTACGGGTGGGCCGATCACGACGGCGATCTCGAGAAGGTCTTCACGAAAGATCAGCTGCTGACCAACGTGATGATCTACTGGGTCACCAACAGCGGCGCGTCATCGGCCCGCATCTACCAGGAAGGGCGGCATATGGGCGGCACGCTGAACCCGACGCCGTTTCCGCGTCCGGATGCGCGCGTCACCGTGCCGACCGGCTGCGGGGCGTTCCCGTGGCAGTACGACCGCCGTGCGGCTCCCCCGGGCACAGACCTCGCCGCGGCACGCAAAGGCGCCGAAGCCCGCTTCAACATCGTTCACTTCACGCAGATGGAGCACGGCGGGCACTTCCCGGCGATCGAACAACCGCAGCTCTGGATGGACGATCTGCGCGCGTTTCTTCGCGCGGCGGCGCGTTAATCTGAGCCGGCTAAAGCCGGCCCCCACGAGCGCCTGGCTAGGCGTACATGCCGCGCATTTTGGTGACCGTGCCGACGCGCGCGATGGCGACGATGTAGGCGGCGGTCCGGAGATCGGTCTTGTACTTGAGCGAGGTCTGCAGCACGTCATCGAACGCCTCGACCATCTTGCGCTCGAGGCGCTGGTTCACTTCCTCCTCTTCCCAGAAATATCCGTAGCGGTCCTGGACCCACTCGAAATACGACACGGTGACGCCGCCGGAATTGGCCAGGATGTCGGGGACGACGAAGGCGCCTCGCTCGTGCAGCATCTTGTGCGCGTCGGGCGTGGTCGGTCCGTTCGCCGCTTCGATGACGATCTTTGCGCGGATGGCGCCGGCATTCTCAGCGGTGATCTGGTTCTCGAGTGCGGCCGGAATGAGCACGTCGGCGTCGAGGGCGAAGAGCTGCTCGTTGTCGAACGGCTCGCCGCCGGGGAACCCGTCGATCGTCTTGTGCTCGCGCGAGAAGTCGAGCATCTTGGCGATGTCCAGCCCTTTGGCGTTGTAGACCCCGCCCTTCCAGTCGGTGATCGCCACAATCCGGGCCCCGGCTCTCGCCAGCAGATCGGCCGAGACCGAGCCGACGTTGCCGAATCCCTGGATGGCGATCGACGCGCTCTTGAGGTCGAGGCCGAGATGCTTCGCCGCCTCCCGGGTGACGATCATGACGCCGCGGCCGGTTGCCTCGCGCCGCCCGAGCGATCCGCCCAGCTCCACCGGCTTGCCGGTGACGACCGCGGTGGACGTGTGGCCGACGTGCATGCTGTAGGTGTCCATCACCCACGCCATGATCTGGTCGTTGGTGTTGACGTCGGGCGCCGGCACGTCCTTCTCGGGGCCGATTGCATCGATGATCTCGGCGACATAGCGCCGGGTGAGCGCCTCGAGCTCGCGGCGCGACATCCGCGTCGGGTCGCAGACCACTCCGCCTTTGCCGCCGCCGAACGGGATGTGCGCGACCGCGCACTTCCAGGTCATCCACGCCGCGAGCGCCGTCACTTCGTCGAGGCTCACATCCGGGTGGTAGCGGATGCCGCCTTTTGCAGGCCCGAGCGTGATGTTGTACTGGACCCGGTAGCCGGTGAAGACCTCGATCTCTCCGTTGTCCATCTGCACCGGACACGACACGGTGATCTGCCGCTTGGGATGGGTGAGGATCTTCCAGATGCCGGGATCCAGGTTGAGGATGCGGGCGGCGCCGTCGAACTCCTGGAGCATCGCGCCAAAGATGCTGCCGTACTCGGCCATGTGTGGATTATTGTAGGCCGGGGGTCGGTCCGCCACGCGGACCGACCAGGCCAGCGCTGGCTGTCGGGTCGCATGGCGACCCGACCGTGACCAAAGACCCGGCTAGAATTGAGAAGGAATGTCGAGTGCCACGACCGTTTCCGGACGCCACGTCGCGGCGCTCTACACACCCGGCGATATCGCCGCGCTTGATTATGCGCGCGACCTCGCCGACCCGGGCGAGTTCCCCTACACCAGAGGCATTCATCAGAGCGGCTACCGCGGCAAGCTGTGGACGATGCGGCAGTTTGCCGGGTTCGGAACGCCTGAAGACACCAACGCGCGGTACAAGCAACTGCTCGCCGCGGGCGGCACCGGCCTGAGCGTGGCCTTCGACCTGCCGACGCTGATGGGGCGGGATCCCGATCACGAGCTGTCGCTCGGCGAGGTCGGCAAGTGCGGCGTGAACGTCGCGTCGCTCGCCGACATGGAAGTGCTCTTCAACGGGATCGATCTGGGCGCGATCACCTCGTCGATGACCATCAACTCGCCGGCCGCGATGATCCTCGCGATGTACCTGGTGGTGGCGGAGCAGCAGAACGCGAGCTGGCAGACGCTGTCGGGCACGATCCAGAACGACATCCTCAAGGAGTTCATCGCGCAGAAGGAATACATCTACCCGCCGCGCCCGTCGATGCGGCTGATCACGGACACATTCGCCTTCTGCGCCCGGCATGTGCCGCGCTGGAACACCATCTCCGTGAGCGGCTATCACATCAGAGAAGCCGGGGCGACGGCCGCGCAGGAGCTCGCCTTCACGCTGCGCGACGGGATTGAGTACGTGCACTACGGGATCAGCGCCGGGCTCGACGTCGACGCGTTCGCTCCGCGCATGTCGTTCTTCTTCAACGCGCACAGCGACTTCTTCGAGGAGATTGCCAAGTACCGCGCCGCTCGCCGGATCTGGGCGCGCGTCATGCGCGATCAGTTCCACGCGCAGAACCCCCGGTCCTGGCAGCTGCGGTTCCACACCCAGACCGCCGGCGTGTCGCTGACGGCGCAGCAGCCGTATAACAATGTCGTACGGACGGCGCTGCAGGCGCTCGCGCCGGTACTGGCCGGTACGCAGTCGCTCCACACCAATGCGCTCGACGAAGCGCTGGCGCTCCCGACCGCCGAATCGGCGACGCTCGCGCTGCGGACGCAGCAGATCATCGCCCATGAGACGGGCGTGACCGATGTGGTGGATCCGCTGGGCGGCTCCTATTTCGTCGAAAAGCTGACGAACGACCTCGAAGAGGAGGCGCTCGCCTACTTCGACACCATCGATCGCATGGGTGGCATGGTGGAGGCGATCGAGCGCGGCTACCCGCAGCAGGAAATCGCCGAGAGCGCCTATCGCTTCCAGCAGGCAGTGGAAGCGCGCGAAAAAATCATCGTCGGGGTCAACGGGTTCGTCGCCGAAGACGAAGCGCCGCTCAGCATTCTCTACATAGACGAGTCTGCTGCCGACACCCAGCTGGCCCGGCTGGCGCAGGTCAAGGCGCGCCGGAGCCAGACCGCCGTGGACCGGGCGCTGGACCAGCTGAAGCACGCGGCCGCCGGTCGCGACAACACGATGCCGCCGCTGCTCGACGCCGTGCGCGCCTATGCGACCGTCGGCGAGATGTGCGACGCGCTGCGGCTGGTGTGGGGCGAGTACGAAGAGATTCCGGTGATATGAGCCACAAGATACGGGTAGTGATCGCCAAGCCTGGACTTGACGGCCACGATCGCGGGGCCAGGGTCATCGCGCGCGCGCTGCGCGACGCGGGCATGGAGGTGATCTACACGGGCCTGCGGCAGACGCCCGAACAGATTGTCGCCGCCGCGCTCCAGGAGGACGCGGACGTCATCGGCCTCTCGATTCTGTCGGGCGCCCACATGCACATCTGTCCACGGGTCATGGCGCTGCTCGAGGAGCGCGGCCTTGGCGACGTCCTCGTCGTCGTCGGTGGCATCATTCCGGACGTCGACATTCCGAAGCTGAATGAGATGGGCGTAGGCGGAATCTTCCTTCCCGGCACGCCGATGCAGGAGATCGTGGAGTTCATCCGGAAGAATGTCCGATCGCGGGTGGAGACCGCATAAGCATGGCCGAAAACCCCCAGGCACCGGATCCACCTCCGTGGGGAGCGAACGACGAGGATACGAAGCGCTACTGGCGGCGGCTCGACGCGAAGTTCGCGAGCTTGAGCGCGCCGACGTCGTCCGCTCCAGTCGCACCGTCCGAGCTGCCGGTGTCGCCAGCCGCGCCTTCTGAGACGCCGGTGTCGCCAGCCGCAGCTTCTGAGCCGCCGGCGTCGCCGCGTCCAGTTGCATCGGCGTCGGGTCTGATCGCTGAAGCGTTTGCTGCGCTCCTGGCGCTCGAGGATGGCCAGCCAGGCGCGAAGCCGGTCCGGTTGACGACCGGCGACGGCCATGCGCCGTCGCCGCCCGCCGCGCAGCCGGCGATCACCGACGCGGTCATAGAAGACATCGTGCGCCGGGTGGTCGAACGGCTCGGGCCCGATGCCGTTCGCGCGGTGGTGGTCGACGTCGTCTCGGAGGTCTCCGAACGGCTGGTGAAGGAAGAGATCGAGCGCATTCGCAACCAGCATGCCTGACGTCCGCGATCCGCAACACCCGATCACGCTGCCCGAGAAGCCCGCACTCGAAGGTCTCGAGACAAAGTGGAACGGCCGGTGGGAGGCTGAGGGCACCTACCGGTTTGATCGCCGCCGCCCGCGCGCCGAGGTCTACGCCATCGACACACCGCCGCCGACGATCAGCGGCTCGCTGCACGTGGGCCACGTGTTTTCGTACACGCACACGGACGTGATTGCGCGCTTCCAGCGCATGCGCGGAAAAGCCGTCTTCTATCCGATGGGATGGGATGACAACGGGCTGCCAACCGAACGGCGCGTGCAGAACTATTACGGCATCCGCTGCGATCCCTCACTGCCGTACGACCCATCGTTTCAGCCGCCGGAGAAGCCTGGCAAGCAGGCTGTGTCGGTCTCACGTCCGAACTTCGTCGAGCTGTGCCTGCGTCTGACCGCGGAAGACGAGAAGGCGTTCGAGAACCTGTGGCGATACCTTGGCCTGTCGGTCGACTGGTCGATGACCTACGCGACGATCGACCGCCGCGCGCAGCGAGTGTCGCAGGCGGCGTTCCTGCGGCTGTTGAAGCGAGGCGTCGCCTATCAGCTCGAGGCGCCGACGCTGTGGGACGTGGACTTTCGCACCGCGGTGGCGCAGGCGGAGCTCGAGGACCGCGAGCAGCCAGGCGCCTACCACCGGATTCGCTTCGGCCGCGCCGGCGGTGCGCCGATCGAAATTGAAACCACGAGACCGGAGCTCATTCCGGCCTGCGTCGCCCTGGTGGCGCATCCCGGCGACGAACGGTACAAGCCGCTCTTCGGCACCAGCGTCACGACGCCGCTGTTCGGGGCGGCGGTGCCGGTGCGGGCGCACGAGCTGGCCGACCCCGAAAAGGGCAGCGGTATCGCGATGATTTGCACGTTTGGCGACATCACCGACGTGACCTGGTGGCGCGAGCTGTCGCTGCCGGTCCGCGCGGTAATCCAGCCGAACGGCGCTCTGCGTCCCGTGACGTGGGGAGCGCCCGGCTGGGAATCGAGCGATGCCGCGCGCGCGCAGCAGACCTACGACCAGCTCGCCAACCTGTCGGCGTCGAAAGCGCGAACCAGGATCGTCGAGCTCCTCCGCGAGTCCGGCGATCTCGTGGGCGAGCCGCGGCCGATCACCCACCCCGTCAAGTTCTACGAGAAGGGCGACCGGCCGCTCGAAATCGTCACCAGCCGCCAGTGGTTCATCAAGACGATCGAGTACCGGGAGGCGCTGATTGCGCGCGGCCGCGAGCTGCAGTGGCACCCGGAGTACATGCGCCACCGATTCGAGAACTGGGTGAACGGACTCGCGGGAGACTGGTGCATCAGCCGGCAGCGTTTTTTCGGCGTGCCGTTTCCGGTGTGGTACCGCCTCGGCGGCGATGGCGCCGTCGAGTACGATCGCCCGCTCGTTCCCGACGATGCACGGCTTCCGATCGATCCGTCCACCGACGTGCCGGACGGGTACACCGCGGACCAGCGTGGCAAGCCGAACGGGTTTACCGGCGATCCCGACATCATGGACACCTGGGCGACGTCGTCGGTGTCGCCGCAAATTATTGGCGGCTGGCTGGACGATCCCGCTCTCTTTGCCCATGTGTTCCCGATGAATCTGCGTCCGCAGGGGCACGACATCATCCGTACGTGGCTGTTCTCGACCGTGTTGCGCTCGCATCTGGAGCACAACTCGCTGCCCTGGGCCCACGCCGCGATCTCCGGTTTCATCACCGACCCCGATCGCAAGAAGATGTCGAAGTCGAAGGGAAACGTGGTCACGCCGTCCGGCCTGCTGGAGGAGCATGGCTCCGACGGCGTGCGCTATTGGGCGGCGAGCGCGCGCTCCGGCGCCGACACGATCTTCGAGCCCGGGCAGATGAAGGTCGGACGCCGCCTCGCGATCAAGATCCTGAACGCCGCAAGGTTCGCGCTGATGCAGGCCGAGCCGCGCGGGCCGATTATGGAGCCGCTCGATCGCGGCATGCTCAGCAGCCTCTCGCAGCTGGTCGAGGAATCGACGGAGCAGCTCGAGGCCTACGACTATGCACGCGTGCTCGAGCGGACGGAACGGTTCTTCTGGTCGTTCTGCGACGATTACCTCGAGCTCGTCAAGTCGCGCCGCTACGGCGACTTCACGCCGGAAGCTGCCGCGTCGGCCAACAGCGCGATGCTGGTTGCGCTCTCGACGCTGCTGCGGCTCTTTGCTCCCTACCTGCCGTTCGTGACGGAAGAGGTGTGGTCCTGGTGGCGGCCCGGCTCGATTCACCACGCGCGGTGGCCGACCGCGGACGAGGTCGTCGAGCCGATTGGCGGCGCGGACGTCGCGGCAATGACGGTGTTCACCCAGAGCCAGGCGGCGCTCGCCGAGGTGCGCCGCATCAAGGCGATGGCGAAGAAGCCCGTGAAGGCCGTGATCGAACGTGCCGTCCTGCCGGCCGCATTCGCGGCACTCGAGCCGTCCGCCCGCGACTTCAAAGCGGCCGCGCACATCCGCGAGCTGTCGTTTGCCGACGTGACCGAAGCGGACCTCACGTTCGCGGAGGAACCTGCGGCGTGAAGCCGGTTCCGTTCGAGGCGCTCGACCCGGGCGTCTACAGGGAGCTGGTCCGGCGGGCGCTTGCGGAAGACTTCGGGTGGGGCGATGTGACGACCGAAACGGTGATCGATCGTGCGCAAAGGGCGCACGGGGTACTTCAGGCGAAGTCGGCCTGCGTGATCGCGGGACTCGACATCGCCTCCGAAGCGTTCCGGCAGCTCGACCCCGGCGTCTCGGTCGTCGTGCACTACAACGACTGCAGCCGGTGCGAGGTCGGAAGCATCGTCGCGGAGTACCGCGGACAGGCGTCGGCGCTGCTGACCGCGGAACGCACGGCATTGAATTTTGTCCAGCGTCTCAGCGGCATCGCGACGCTGACGCGCCAGTTCGTCGAGGCGGCGGAGGGCCGGCTGACCGTACTCGACACGCGGAAGACGACGCCGTTGCTGCGCGCGCTGGAGAAATACGCCGTGCGCGCCGGCGGCGCCGTCAATCATCGGAGCGGCCTGGACGACGGGATCCTCATCAAGGACAACCACATCCGGCTGGCGGGCGGCATCGAGCAGGCGGTGACCCGGATGCGCAAGGCCAACCGCGAGATGCCGACCGAGGTCGAAGCGCAGTCGCTCGAACAGGTGGACGAAGCCCTGCGCGCGGGCGCCGATATCGTGCTGCTCGACAACTTGTCGACCGGCGACATCACCGAGGCCGTGAAGCGCTGTCGCGGCCGCGCCAAGACCGAGATTTCTGGCGGCGTCACGCTGGCCCGCATGCGCGAACTTGCTGCCACCGGCGCCGACTATGTGTCCATCGGGGCGCTGACCCACTCCGCCCCCGCGGTTGACCTGAGCTTTGAAATAGAACCCGCCTGACCATCCATCCTCCACAGCCGATTCCTGACGACGTCGCTGGGCCGCTCGCGCGTGCGGCGGGCCGTCTTGGCCTCTTTGCCGACCAGGTCCTCTGGTACGAGGATGTGTCGTCCACCAACGACCTTGCGGCGGCGATGGCGGAGCGCGGAACGCCGGAAGGCCGCGTCGTCGTCGCCAATGCGCAATCGGCCGGACGGGGCCGCCACGGCCGCAGCTGGGCGTCTCCGCCAGGTGCCGGTTTGTACGTCTCAACGGTGCTCCGTCCGCCGTCTCATGCATTGCCGCTACTGACGATTGCGGCGGGCATTGCGGTGGCCGAAGCCATTCAGGCCGCAACCGGTCTCGCGACCGACGTGAAGTGGCCGAATGACGTGTACGCACACGGCCGCAAGGTTGCCGGTATCCTCGCCGAAGCAAGCTCGTCGAGTGACGCCGCCGCCATTCAGCACGTCGTCGTCGGCGCCGGCATCAATGTGATGCCGGCTGCGTATCCGCCGGAGATCGCCGGCCGCGCGACGAGCCTGGAAGTGGAGTTGGGACGCGGGGTGGACCGGGGCCTGTTGCTTGCGGAATATCTCTCCGCGCTCGCCGCGCGTTACCAGGATCTGCTCGATCGCCGCGGCGATGCCGTGGTGCGCGCCTGGCGGGCCCGCGCCGCATCGATGCTGGGGCGGCGCGTCGAGTGGGAAGGGAGCGGCGCCACGCGCGAGGGCGTTGCTCTCGATATCGACGATACCGGCGCGCTGCTGGTGCGGACCTCGGCCGGTGCCGTGCGCCTCGCCGCAGGCGAGGTCAGGTGGGTGTGA